>VFQN01000930.1_pt1 | contig 52006 bp, 88 predicted proteins | sample 3512371 | NCBI WGS metagenome assembly VFQN01 (sample SAMN10412370, study PRJNA504923) | tailings metagenome | isolation source: Replicate 2 from Balatoc abandoned mine | place: Philippines: Itogon, Benguet | collected 2017-08-28
GGGAGACAAGAGGGTCAGGAAAGCCCTCGCACACGAGTCATCAACGCCAGGCAGTGAAGACACATGCTCCTGCTTCACACACACTGTAAGAATGGCTCAGACCGAGTGCTATCACCCATGCGGGAGACAAGAGGGTCAGGAAAGCCCTCGCACACGAGTCATCAACGCCAGGCAGTTGAGACACATGCTCCTTCCACACACACTGGTAAGAACTGCATACGCTACACACTGGTAAGAATGGCTCAGACCGAGTGCAACCTCCCATGTGGGAGACAAGAGGGTCAGGAAGGCCCTCGCACACGAGTCATCAGCGCCAGGCAGTTAAGACACATGCACCTGCTTCACGCACACTGGTAAGAATGGCTCAGACCGAGTGCTGTCTCCCATGTGGGAGACAAGAGGACCAGGAAGGCCCTCGCACACGAGTCATCAGCGCCAGCAACGCTGCTGCAGTGGATGGTGGACGGCTTGAAGCCAATCCCATAACATGGCTCGGGGCTAGGCCACGCACACCCACCCGGGTATGCTACATTAGGTCCGACGGACCCAAGGCCGATGTCCTCATTGCCAATAAAGAAACGTCTCCATACCTGCCCTAAGCGCCTGTACACTGAACAGAATCCACTGCCGCCGTAGTGTCGGCGACTCTGCGCGCCACAAGAAGCCCCCCGGAGTCCGGCAGCGTAAGGAAGTCACCGTATGCCAGTCGTACGCAACCTGGCTTTGCAAACCTGCATGGGAAGAGGCGATGGGGCAGCACGACGGTCAGCAGACAGACGTGAGCTGCAAGGCTGCTCTAGAGTAACGAGTAACATTCGAGGGTCAGTCCACGAAACCGTTCTCGTCAAGTGCCGAGGCACGTCAGAAACACGGATCAAAAGGTTTCAGATCACCATGCCCTATTGTAATGCAACGAGGGGTGGGAGCCAGAGCGGTGCGGCTGGCGGTGTCCTGCTGCAGTCAAAGGATCAGTTGTTCTGGCTTGACGGGCCCGGAGGCCCTATTAGATTGGATTTGTGCTTCAACGTCGATCAGCCGGGGAAAGTGTCCTCCTTTCCTAGCTGCAGCAGGCCCAAGTGCGTGCAGGCATGGCAGTGTGCACATGTTGGCAGTGGGGCGTGGCGGCGGCGCCGCCGGTCTATGCAGCAAAATTATGGGGTTGTAAACATTCGCATACGGTAATAGTGCAGCTACAGATCGATCCAACAGGCACTCGGGAGGACACGGGTGACAAAAGCGCGCCAGGATGGGTCAGAGACGCGTTCGCGTCCGTCACGTCCGCATGGCAATCCCCGGCTAAAGGGACCAATAGGACTGGGGCGACAGAATAATCATCAACCCCACCGCAGGCGAAAGCATTGTCCTAGACTTTTCCGTTGACGGGAATTCATCCCCCAGCCTCTACACAGACCACCGGTTACTTACATGTCTTCACCACGTGAGCAGCATTGCCACGTCCATGCCGAGCGGCGGCTGCAGCTGTATGGTAGGGCGGCGCGGCAGCTCCTGAGAGAAGGATTCGGGAAAGAACGTGTATAGAAGGTGAAGATGGACTCATGAGCATACATGTGTAGTATTGTATGGTGAAGATAACGTTCCCTGGCTTCACAAGCTTATATGTGTAGTCGCCAGTGCCGCGTCCGTCGGGATTGCAGTTTCGGAGCTGTGACGCTTTTTGCTAGACGTGGTCCGGCACCGCTCTGCACGGCCATTTATAAGCAGGCGCGTGATGACAGAAAGGCTCCATGTATTTTAGACTACGAACACAGTTGCTGCACTCTCAGCTGCTTGGCATGGCACATAACACTGCAGACAGCATGCGAGCCATGTCTGCCATGGCAAACGCTGTGTGCGCACAGTGGTCAGTCCACTTATACGTCCGGGACCTGTGAGCATAACACCCCGTTGGTCTGAGTGTCAGTGCCAGTCAGCATCTGCATCAGAGAACGCCTGCCGTTGCATGCCGTTGCCTGCAGCGCCAACATCCTGAGCCGTTCGCACCCACACAGCGATGTTGGCATGTTGCCCGCTGTCCTGCGCAGGCTAGGCACAGAGCTGTAAAGCTGTGGGCAGATGCTGAGGCTTGTGTGATGTTAGCAACTTCGCATCATGGTGCTGGTCACCCTGCTTGGGTGCAGGTCACATGTGCTCAGGGTTCCCTTGCTCGTGGTTCTCTGTGAGGAAGGCAAGAACAAGCACTCTCCCCACAACAAACAGGTAAGACTTGCTCCTAGGAGCTCAAGCCTGGTACACGTCAAAATACCCCAATTTTCAGCTCTTTCCCAGCGTTCGGCCCCACCAGTGTCGGGTGCACACGTGCCGCGTGACGCTTTTGGGAGCTCCTGCTACGAAACTCCCTGCCAATTGCCAACTGTCGGCAATTGTAGCACCTGTGAACTGCTGCTGCATCGTGCCACGGACCTTAGAGGCCAGACACCGCCCCTCGCACTGTGCCTGCCCCGGCCTGCCTGTGGCTGCCGTACAAAGTTTGCAGGTGGCGTCCGCTCCTGCCCTCGCCTGCAAAGTGTCATTATTATCCATTCTATTCCTGTACATTTAAATTTGTGACTGGAGGTTACGCACCCGCTAAATCGTCAAGTCGTAGCGGCTGCCATCGCCGCGTCCGTCCATGTCTGCAGAGGCCCTGCGCGTAGCAGAAATCAAACATACGCATTGGAACGGAAACGTATACGAGCCATCTGATGTAAGCGGTTATCCATGTCCTCCTCGGGCATCGCGCCCTGCTTGGGCAAAGCAGGTCACCGCACCCGCCACCCTCACCCGCTCGTCCACTTTGCACTTCGCTCCTGGCCCCCCAGGACACCTTCCTACTTGTAGACGCCCTGCAGCAGCACGCACCTTCCTGGGCTCATCAAAGACCCCGCTGGTAGGTCACCGTCCTGCATGGACACGATTGAGACCCCCTTCCGCGCACCCTGCAAGCACATTACCAAAGGACCTGCCACCACCGCCTGCTCACCTGCCCGTTTGCTCTCTGGGTCACGGTCGCCCCGCAGCTGCGTGGAGCTTGGCTGCGGCAGCGGCTTCGTCATAGCCTCCGTTGCGCTGCTGCTGCGGCAGCTGGGCCTGCTGCCGTGCCACGTGCTGGCAGTTGACCACAGCCTTGCGGCGGTTGAAGCTACACGCTGCACCCTGCGTGACCATGACGTGGGTGTAGCTGGGGCGGTGGACATAACGGCTTGAGCGCTTTATGATGCAGTACCAGTGTGAGAAGCACAGTGCCGAGGGCAGGGTGCGTGCTATGGTATAGGACAGCGCTCACGTCGTAACGGACCAACTCAGCAAGGATGCCGGTACTGCCAAGCGCACAACCACCGACGCAGCGCTGTGCAGCCGTTAGGTTCGGTTTGTTCCTCACCGCCGTTTCCCCGCGGCCCTTGTGAAGGTTGGCCAAGAGGTGGACGTGGTTGCAGGCAGCCTCTTCGGGCCCCTCCGGGAGCGGCTGAGGGGTGCGGTGGACGTCATGGTGGGTGTTGCGCGCAGCAAGAGACACCCGTGTGAGGCGCCAGGTAAACGTGATGCGGAGTAGTCGTGTTGTGCACTTGCTGCAGGTCGTGGGTGCCACCGGTACGGCTGTGCACGACTAGGTGGGCATTCGGCATGGACGGGAGGGCAGAGGCAGGGCAGTCCAAGCCCTGACCCACCCACTGCCCCTTCCATCATGTGCCCCGCCAGCCCGCCTCGCCGGCCTTCCTTTGCGCGCTATGTCATCCTTACTGACTGCTCCGCCCAACAACGGCACGGCTTTCGTGTAGACTGGCCGGTATGCTGTCTTCAAGCTCGCGCTGTACGAGCACCCCTTGTTCGCACGTGCCGTGCCCGCTGCACCCGTACCGGTGTTGCCGCAGGTGTTCAACCCGCCCTATGTGCCCACCCCCGACGAGGAGGTGGACCTGCCGGGCATCGCCTCCGCGTGGGCGGGTGGCATGCGGGGGCGCCGCGTCATCGACCGCGTGCTGCCGCAGGTGGGGGTAGGGTGGGTGGACCGTGTGGCTACCATGTGGATGGATGGGTGGAAACAAGCGGCATGGTTGTGCGCCTGGTCTGGGCTGTGCGAGCGGAAGGGGAGTGATGCAGCTTCCGGAGCGGTGTAGCAGGATGCGGCGAAGGGGAGGACAACGCAAGAACCAGAGCGTCGCTTCTGCAGCTGTGTGTGCCATTGGGTGGTGGGTTTGCAGGTGGGGTGGGGCCGGGGCTCGACGCGCAAGCTGCCGGTAGATAGGCGTTGCCTTCCTGCTGCCACCGCGGCGTCGGCGAGTCGGTGTCGGGCGATTTTGTGGGCAGACATGTCAGTCCAGGCTTTGACCGCCAGCCTGGGCGGGTACTGTGCGGGCGGAAGGGTGGCCATGCGGCCTCCATGGCCGGGGGTGCGGAGTCTAGCGCGTTGGGGAAGGCACCACGTGATGCAAGCGTTGCCTGGTGACACGTATGGGTCACTGAACAGCGGCTTTGCGCCGCCCTTTCGGCGATTGCAACCCGCCTCCGGCTCCGTGGTCTTTCCATGTGCCGTAAAGGTTTCGGAGCTGCTGTCCGAAAGCGGGGAGCTGTTTATGGTCACAGTCACCGAGAACGATCCGCAAGGTGGGTACGCTAGTTACTGGATGGGTGGCGGCCAGCGGGGAGGGAGGGAGGGGACAGAGCCAAGTTCAATCCTAGCGTCAAATGCGTACGGTTGTGTGTACAGCCTTCGAGATGGCGTGGCACACCTGCACCAGCTACATGGAGCACATGCTCTACTACAACTGCAACTACATGGGACTTTGGCGCGGCCCCTCGTACCCATCCGAACCCATTACCCGTCACCAATCCGACGAGGTTGTTGGCATGCCTGCCTGCGCACCTTTCACATTTGCCGACGTCTGGCCACATCCTCTGACTTGCCTAAAACGCTCCAACAGGGATCATCAGAGAGATGGAACCGATGGGTTTCACAGGTGGGCAGGCCGCCGAAGTAGCTCGTTCACTGCTGTGTTGCAGAAGCCCCGTTGGCGTTCCATGCGTAGTCTGAGTTCCCACCAACATGAGTTTGGCCCCCAGCAGCTTAACTGCGCCATGTTCGCTTCCGCTTGAAGTTTCAATACCCCTGCGCAACAACCTTTCATCAGGGCTGCGAACGCAAATAGCCTGATACTTGCTGACTCACCCCGCCTCGTTGCACACGTACCCCGTACCGTATGCTGCACCGCAGGCAGCATTGTGGCCAAGCGCCAGGCGGACGAGGAGACACTCATGATCCTGCACCTCAAACGCAAGCCACAATCATGAAGCGGTTGCATGACACAGCGACACTCGCACATCTACAAATTGATGGCTGGGCGCTGCGTACCAAGCCTGCATCAATAGCAGTAGTTGCCAGGAGGTTAACGTTGGACGCATTATTGGGTGCGGGGTGGTGACATCATGGTGTGGTAGGCACATCCGAGTCTGGGTCGTGCGCGGAGGGTTTCAAGCTGCGTGGGCTCGCAAACGGGGTGAAGGGGTGTGTACGTGCTAGAACGTGCAAAGCGGGGAATGCCGCCAGCAGTAGGAGGAACCAGGGGCGGGGTGGGGCAGAACTGCTGGGTGGGGTGCAGGGACCGATGGTACGGATATGGCGTGCGGTGCAATGGCCTGATGGGCGAACAGTTGCATGGAGCTCGTGTGTTGACGTCGTGAGGGTACAGGCTCTCACCCCCTCCCAATCCTCAATGCTGGTTGGTCGGGTGACAGTGACAGGAGCGCCTCATGGCCCGCTGTTGGCCCGCTACTGGCTGGCGAGTGGTAACCCTGGACCTCTTGTGCTGTTGTACTCCCGTGCGGAGGAGGGGGTGTAGGCGCCATGGCCGGGTGCTTTTCGGGAGTGCTGTATGGTGGGCCGTGCGCGTTTGCCGCGCGCGTTTGCCGTGTTTCGGTGCGTTGGTAGGCAGGTGATCCCTGGTACTTGCGTTCCTTAACAGCTGGACACGCGTGTAGGGCACGAAGACCATGGCCCTTCGCCTTCTATTTCGCCGGGGGCACCTGCCGTGTGCCATATTCGCGGCAAGGGAGACCCTAGCGCCTGGGACAGTGGGAGACATGGGAGCTCCCCTTGTGGGAGACCTCGTGAGGAAGAGGCGACATTGCGAGGCCGATATCCTCACCCCGCAAGCAGGCCAGTGGAGTGTCGCTCCCAGGGACGTACGACGTAGGCCCCAACTAACTATACAGGCGCAAAGCCAGTCAAAACGCTATTCTATCGATGCAGGATATATGTGCAAGTTATGTCTTATCTGCTGCACTTGAGCTGGACAAGTGTTGTGCCGAAAATCGCGGAAGGCATGCGCAAACGGCGACCCACGTCGCAGCGTAGCGACGGCAGCAAGATGTTATTGAGTAGACAATCAGCAATGTTCGTCGTAGTAGGAGTAGGCAAGGAGGGCGCGGCCCGACGAGGGACTTCAGCAAATGTCAAAGCAACTGTGAAGCCCCTGCTGTATCGGCGTGCGCAGGGCTCAAGCTGAAGGTACAAAAACATAGGCGAAAACTATGCCGCTGATCGGCAGGATGAAAGGAAGAGAGGCGAACACAAGAAGGCAAACACAAGTAGACCATCCCAGGACCCAGGACCCTCCCACAGTGCCTCGTGCGGCCTTAGGTTAAACAGCAAGGCGATCCTGGTGTCTTGAAGGGCCGATCCATGTTTGCGGACTTGGCATACGCTCGCCCCGCGGGTGTCATGGCCTTCTTGGCGCGCGAAAACGTGGCGCATCTTCTGAAAGCTAGCGCACCCGCGTCCTATGCATATAGATATAGCGGTGAAGCAAAATAGCGAATTTGCGTTGACAAGTAGTTAGTTGGAGCCTGTGTCGTACGTCCCTGGAGCGACACTGCATCGGCCCTCATGCCCTCACCCCAGGACCTAGTACTAAAACTTTGAGTACGCAAGTACGGTCCTCTCATCAGCATTATCCTCACGGTCCTTGGGTACACTTGAGTTGCAGAGCTGTCGCAAACAAGCAGTTCGAGGAAGAGACAGCCAAACACTGTCACGATGACCAGTATTGAACGAAAATTATATATTACAACCCTGTAACAGCTGCACAGCCAACGAATCGCCTTGTAACAGACGGCCATGGAACAGTCATTCGACGACACCGTTCCCGTCCTTGACGTCCACCCGGACCAGGCGCGCGCATATGCCAAGCAATGGGCAGCACAGTACCAGCATTTGAAGGCACGTGTACAGGCTGTCACAGCAGGTTCGTACCTGCTTGCGTTCAGGACGCATGCTGGGCGCTGCTCTGCCGTCCAGAGGCTCAGAGCATCACATGACAACGTAACGAGCCTCTTGCACACATGTAGAGATCGGTCAGAACCCTGCCAGCGAGGTCCTGCGCGGGCGCGAGCTCGTTGCGGACCAGACAGGGTCAGCAGCAGCGCTCCAGCACCTCACTCGTGGCCTTCGGGCACAGGTCACAAAAGCCAGGGACGCGGTCAAAGCAGTAAACCACATGGTAAGCCACACCAATCACCAACCTCCTAGTCCACCGCTGCTCCACAGCTCCCTGCACAGCCCTTGAAACCCAGCCCCAAAGCCGCTCCTGCTCCGTCGGCAGGTCTCCCAGGTGGCCCCTGGCCCCCAGCAGCCGCAGCAGGCGGCTGCCCTGGCCGACGCCATCGACGCCGCCGACCAGGTGCTATCGGGCGTGCGGGCGCAGCAGTGCGAGGCCCTGGAGGCCCTGTACGCCGAGGAGGCCCAGCTGGAGGTGGAGATGTGCGCCATCGTGGAGCGCCTGGATGCGGAGATAGTGGAGGAGGCGGAGGCGAGGCGGGCGGAGGCAGCGGGGCCCGGGCCGGGTTCAGGGCGGGAGCGGGTGCAGAGCGCCGGGCCACGGTGAGGGCGTGGCATGCCGGCAGACCTCAGGCGCTGGGCGTGGTGGGGGCTTAAGAAGCGTGACACTGGCTGGGCATTGCCACGTGTTGCTTCAGCGCGTGTCGGGCTTGTCGTGTTGCTGCGCCGTGAGTCCTGCCAAGCGCCCTCGGAGGGATAATGTGGCTGCTCTGTGTGGTGGCTGTGCGTTGCCGTAGCGCCCTGTCCAGAAAGCGCAGAGAATGCTTAGCATGTGGTACACCTTTGGGCTTGTGGAGCCGGTAACAAGCCTTCGTTCCCATCATGCCCCCGGTGACCTCCAGCGGCCGCGCCGTGTCCCGCGGGCGCTCCGCCAGCCGCCCCTCCAGCGCCGGCCGCGGCAGGAGCGGCGGTGCGGTGGGCCGGGCCAGCTGCCCCGGCGACGCGGGTGGCGGCACGCTCGCGCCTGAGGTGCAGGAGTACAACGATTTCATGGAGCTGCACGGACCCACAGGTGCGCCCACAGCCCCGGCATTCAAACTCTGCAAGTGCCACAGCAGAGCTCCCTGGTGCAGCCCCTTGCCACGAGCTGTACTTGCTCAATGGAAGCACTGCAAGCCCGCGTCCGCAACAGGCTCCTGCCCCCACCAATGTAAACCGCTTCCAGGGAGGTTTACGCTCCCACGTGACGGCTAGCCCCCTCCGCTGAGGCAAACACAGCATACATATACTGCACGCCTAACCCTGAGGGCCACTACCCTTTGTCCATGGTTCACTAGATGCACATCAAAAGAAACGCTTTTGCATTCCCCCCTTTCCCTCCACCCTCTGTCACTACCCTTGCCAGGCGGCTGGGACCCGGAGGACCACGAGGAATTCCTGGCCATCCTGCGCTCCTGTGAGGGCGACTACACGCACGCGGTGGCCATCGTGATGGAGCGCGCCATCGGGTTCAGCAAGCAGGAGGTCATCGCGCACGCGCGCTGGCACATGGACCTGTGCGACCTGGAGCTGCGCAAGCGCGTGGCGCTGGAGCGGTGGCGGCAGCAGCGGGCGGAGCAGCGGGCGGCGCTGCGGACGGCGGAGGCGGCGCTGGGTAGCGACACGGCCGACCAGGCGGGCGGGATGGGGGCGGGGTCGTTGTGCGGGGGCGTGGGGAGGTGGCGGCGTTGTGGGGCTGGCCACGGTATGTCTAGGGAACGGCTTTGCTTGGCTTGGTGTAGGGGGCAAGTGTGGTATGCCAGGGGTACAGGAGAAGAGCAGATGAATCAACGACCGTGTTGTGCTGGCGGTGCTGCAGGCTCAGCGGGAGTGGCAGCGGGACCAGCGCAGCAAGGAGCAGGAGCGGGTGCTGCTGGAGGCCAAGAAGGCCATGGCGGCGCAGTGGCGCGCGGAGCAGGAGGCGCGCAAGCGGGAGGCGGCGGAGCGGGCGCGGCGGCAGGAGCAGGTACGGAGGGAGGCGGAGCGCGTGGAGCGGGAGCGGCGGCAGGCGGACATCAAGGCCCGCGTGCAGGAGGCGAAGCAGAAGAAGGTGCGGCAATGCGCGCTGGCATGTGCCTAGAAAGGACTGCCGGAAACTGCACCGCTCTCCAACGGCTGTCCGATTTCCTTCTGCTGCGGTGACGTAGCACTCACTATTGGGATTTCTTGTCAACCAATGCTCAAGTGCTACGAGACCGCGTGTTGCCCTTTGTGCGTGCAGGAGCAGCAGCAGCGCGACGCCCAGCGGCGTGCTGCCGCCGAGGCCGCCATGCGTGCGGCGCTGTCCGCCCCCACGCCGCAGCAGCTGCAGCGGCTGGCTGAGCGCAACGCCGCCACCTTCAGCCGCCGCCTGTCGCTGGTGGCCACCAAGGAGGCGGCCAGGCACGAGCGAGAGCGCGTGCAACAGTCGCTGCTGGAGAAGGTAGGGTCCAGTGCGTTGGAGGATGGGTTTTCTTGGGGGTGGCTGTGGTTTGGGAGGGTCGCTGGGCCGTGAGTGTGGTGCAGAGGCATGGCTGTACGGATTATGCACACCGTGACGGAGCTGGCATGACAGTCAATTGGTAACAGCCAAGCGGCACCAACGAAGCCTGCGTGTACCGTAGCGGCCGGTGCTGCCTCCCCAGCCGCGCTGATTGCTCCGCCTCACAAATGCTGCATCCCCGACCCCGTCTCCATTCTAAACCTGCTGCCAACCGTCAGGTGCACATAGCGGCATACTCGATACAAACTGACGTAGGTTCCCACACGATCAATAGCTGTAAAATTTTGCATCTGTCTCTGCCCGCCAGGTGCACGTGGAGGCCCCCTCCGACCCGAGGCGGCTGCTGCGCGGCACGGCGGCTCACATGCAGCGCGTGGAGGCGCAGCGGGCCGAGGAGCGCCGGTCCAGCGACGGCGGCTTCATCCTGCACGTCAGCAGGCGCACCACGCCGCAGTGGCGGGCGGGACTGCCGGGCCTGTGACGCTGCGCGCGCGCTGCTGGTGCTCCTTGTAACGGTTGCAAGCCGTGTCATCATGTTACAGTGCTTCGCACACTAATGCAGACCATGCATGGTCCCTCCTCGTGCAACCTCAAAGGGCATCAAAGCCAAAATGTTTCATGGCAGTGCGCTATGACGCACACCAGCGACGGTTTGGTACACCGATGCAGCTACTTAACACCGACGTAGCATGACCACGCCGGACACAGTCAGCCTCGTTAGCAGCAGCAGGAGTAGTGCTCATTGTGCAGCAACCGCGCCAGCCTCGGTTCTACTTCCTGTGCAAATGCACCGCTGACAAGCCACTGCGGTCGCACGCAGCAAACTATGTGCACCACGTTCTGCAGCACGAGCCCAAGGGACGGCCTCTGCCACACGGCCGCCTCCTTGCCCGGCCGCCCCCGGCGCACCCAGGCCACCACCTGCCTGCTCGTCAGACCCAGGACCGTCAAGCCCGTGTGGGCAGCACACAGGAGACCCAGTACCGCAGTCATGAGCCCAAATGCCACCATAGCAAACACAGCAAAGTCCCCACCCGGCCTCCCAAGCGCTGTCAATGCATGGTGGAAGCCCAGCGCAGTCACAGCCGCCTGGGTTGCCACGAAGCGGCAGAACTCGGCGTGGTTGACGGTGCTGATGCACACGCCTGCCCACAGGCAGTGGTGGTCAAAGCCATCCACGCAGTGCCTGCAGAGCCGGCAGTGCACGGTGCCAGCTCCCGTCCTGCAGCCGCACAGGTGGCATGCTGCCTCCCCAGGGCATGCAGCTGGCGCTTGGCCTGCTGTCTTCTTGCGGAGCGTGTAGTAGGTCAGCACGTTGAGACCAAGGACCAGTCCAAGAAGTATTACTGTGGGCTGTTGCCAGAGTCCTGCTTGGGATTGCAAGCTGCGCCGCAGGTCGGTGGGCAGCACCAAGACCAGAGCAAGCCCAAGGACGTGGAGCAGCCACCAAACCGCGTGCACTGCTACGTGCGAGCGGTGCACCTGCGCAGCCGTAGGATGACTCTGCATGCTACAGATTTATGCAAGAATTGCCTTGGCATGCAACTGCGATGGCCGGATACTCCGACGTCGAGGTTGGGGTCACGGCGACAGCTGACAGACGCAAGGCGTAAGAGACTGATACCGGCCCGTAGCACACAAAGCGATTGTTTTGGAGTGCATAGCTTAATGAGTGATACGGTTAGCAACGCCAAACGAGGTGAGAGCGTGATGGGGATTGTCTGAAGCAGGTTCGCAAAGCCGAGAGCAGGTGAAGCTACAGACTGTGCGGCACAGGTATGTAATGCATGTCGGTGGAAGACTGCCTCAGTTTAACTTTTGCGCGCTCATCCGACTAGTGTGCAAGGGAGTCCATCTCTGAGGCAACCAACTGACGGACATCGGAGGCGTCATGGCAGGGGGGCCCAAAGACAGGTACTGAGGCCAACAGGCAGGATCGAGGGTAGACTACAGCATGGTAGGGGATCTAGGGGTCTTGCGCTTGTGTCCAGCGCTTTGCAGGTAAAGCGTTCGTGCCTTGCAAGATGTTCGTCCCTCGGCCAGGCCACCCTGGACCACCCATTGCCACGCCCAGGGGCCACCAGCCAATCGCCCTGATGACTGAACGCTGTAACTCGGTCGTGTTCACAGGAAGGCGGCCCTGGCCCCCTTATTGAAGCCCCGCGGCTGTACCCAAGCTGAACCCAAGTGCTGGTGCAGCACTTGTGACGCTGCTCAAGGTCATCAGCTGCCAACGGTGCTGGCCATGCCCCTGGTGGCTGCCTGGCTGTGCGCGCTACTCCATGCGGCTTCGAACAGCAGGTGCAACAGCTCACAGGATATGCAGCATTACATACAACAGTGGTAGAGCCCAACTGTCCAGCTCCGTACCGCAATGCGTCTCAGGCGTAGAACACAGCACCCCAATGCAACAGGCGTGTAACACACCAAACGACCTATGCAACACAGCCACACCTTTCACACCAACCTGAATAACCCGTAACAAGCCAGCGCAAAGGAATGCGCAAGGCTATGACTATTGCAAGTACAAATGTGTGGACCGAACACTCCGACAGAGGCCAATATTGACCAGGAAGAAGGGTGGCACCGACACCAGCAATAGATGTAGACTAGCCAAGGGCGGTACCAAGGGAACAGCTTGTCGCCCATGCAGGATGAAGCAAATGCACGTGCAACTGACTACAACAATTAATGGGCAACAGTATGAACCTAAAGCAACCATGCAGACACTATAACAACTCTCGGGCTGACACACGTCTCTGGCATAGTACTGAACCCACCGCCGCATGGTTGCAGAAACTCCAAGGTTGCGGGCCCCACCGCGCCGCATTCTGCTCGCTGACATGCTTTGCAGCTGCTAGCGTGTTCACTCCGCGCTGCAACACCACACATACGTGCAGCAAGTTTACGGCGCCACGTAGACAACCTGATTGCACCAACCCCAGGGGACAAGCTGACCAATGCTACTGTGAACCCACAAGATGCTAGCAACAACGTTCAGCTCAACTACATCAGCGCAACCACCTGATGATGGACTGTCTCTTCTCTCGTCACAACTCACCAAATCAACATGACACGTGGCAATGTTCCTTCAGCCGCAACACACCCTAAGCCTAAGACAACCTATGTACAGTGAAGCGCAGCCCGGCTAGCCTCTAGTCATGCAGCCTCAAGAAGACGGCAAACCGAGTGCCACCGCTGCAACCAGCGAAGATCATTGTGCATGCACGTGTCAAACGCGTCGTGCCTGCTTCCAGCATGCCACACGCATGGTCCCCTGGCCCTTCCGCACCCTCCACAGCACTCACAGACCCCGCACCCGCCAGGACTCAATTGGAGCCCAAGTGTGTGTTAGGACTGCCGGCGAGCAGCACGTCCGCCGGCCGCTGCTACCCGTGCTTGGCAGCCAGAGCGTAATGGACAACGGTACCGCCATGAATAGTTGCTGCCTTGCCCAACACGCAAGCGCCGCCAGGCTCTCCGTAAGACACAGGCACCCCCAGCCGCAGCGACAGCATGCGCAGCACACGTAGACGCATGCACACCTAGGGCCGAGGCCGGGTTCCGCCTACACAGGCCGCCGTCAACGGGCACAACAAGCAGGCAACTAGACGGAGCAGCGCCTGTACGGCACTCTCTTGCGAGTCGTCGCAACTCTGCAACCCCCACAAGCATAGATACTACGGGGCGGCGCCCGACATGGCCATTTGTTGAAAGCAGTTGTAAAGCCATGGGGCACGTAGCTGCGGTAAAAGCCACCGCCACACCCAGGGCACCCGACAGACCCTAGGAACAGAGCACACTGAAGCCAGGAAGCGCACCCCAGCAATCCAACTAGATCGTATGCCATCGCCACCATCACCACCATCACCGCCGGGCTACCACCCCACTCTCTCCTGCAATTTCAAAGATATCAGCCATCCAGTTACCCCTTGCATACAGCCAACCCGCCTGTCTCCATGCACCGCGCCGCAAGGCAAGCACCACAGGTTCCCCTCTCTGGTCACTCAAGCCACGTCCTTTCTCTGCAGGCCGCACACCCTGCGTCTCATCATGTTAGCTGTACAACGCGCCTTTTTCGTACAGACAGCAGCGGCGCAACAGCCTGATAATGTACACTAGCCGTACAAACCCCTTCCGCAAGCGAGACACGACCAAGTGGACACCTCATCCTGACAGTAAGATCATGTGCGACTGGGCCACTAGTCCTGGGTTGATGTTACCAGGCCGCCATTTTCCGCTATGCGACGTGCAGGTACGCGGGATTTTTCGGTCTTCTCTCATCACTCCCTCTCCACTCCATGCACTCCCCTCCCATACAATGCGCGTACGGCGTTGGAGGACCGGGCCAGAACAGCCACAGCCGCAGGGCCAGGCATTGCACCTGATGGCTGCTCCTCCCTGCGTCCTATCCCACAAGCGGAGAGCCCACCCACAAGGCAACACGACTTGCGCAACACAGAAGAGAGCAGTGCAGAATCTTCGACAGACCCCGGGGCATAGGTTGGCCCGCGTATGGGGCTGCAGTGTATGCAGTATGGAATCAACCGTCATTGAACCAAGCAGCTAGCAGGTAGCAAAGGATTGGGGTTCCGCCAGCTCACATGCTCCAGTAAACCATCAGCACGACTTTTTGACCAAGCCCCAAACGGGGACGCTCCGCATTTGTATTGGATCCTGCTGGCTTTTGACTTATGCATTGAGAGAAACACGCTTTCAACTCTGATGTAATACCATGACACCGTCACTGCCCAAGCCTCCAGGTGGCCCAACTCCAACGATGCCGCTGGTCCCAACTCAAACTGCAGGCGTAGGTGCCCCAGCTGCTGCAAGGGCGGGCAGCGACGGCGCAGAGCCGTGCGACGCCATGACAGCGCCACCGCCCGCCCCCAAGTGCATGCCAGCCATCTGCTGCTGCTGCTGCTGGGCATGCTGCATGCCGGGGTGGCCCATCGGCGGCGGCGGTGCCAGCATGGGCGACAGCAGCTGCAGATGCGGGTGGCCCTGTACGACATGGTACGGCATGTGCGCGCCGTACAAAGCGCCCGCCTCCGAGACCACGCCGCAGGCCTGGTAGTACACGTAGGCGCCGCCGCCGCTGGGGACGTGGTAGCCGGCGGGCGCGGGGGCGCCAGGGGAGGCGGTCAGCGGGCCGCAGTTGGTGGACCCAGTGGCGGGGGAGGCGGGCACCAGCACTGTCGCGTGTGGGTGGCCCGGGTGCTGTAGGTAGGTGGGGTAGCCGGCATGGGGAGGGGCGGCGGCCAGCACGGGTGCGGCGGAGACGAGGGCGTGCGGGGCGCTGCCGGGCCAGTGCACCAGGGCGGGGTACCCGGGGACGGGGTGGCCGGTGTGCACCTGGGGCAGCTTGCCGGGGGCGAGGCACTGCGGCGGGAGGTGGGTGGTGGCGGGGCTGTACTGCAGCGGCTGGGGGTGCCAGGCAGGGCTCGGCAGCTGCTGGTGCTGGAAGGAGGTGGGAGCCGGCGGGTTCTGCAGCGACTGCGGCTGAGAACTGCCGTTGGCATCGCCGCCTGCGGCGGCGGTGGCGTTGCCTGCAGCGGAGCCAATCCACCCACTCTGCGGCGACGGCGGCTGGCCGGCTGCTGCCGCGCCCACCATGAACCCGCTGAAGCTGGACTGCCGCTTGACGCTGATGGAGTCGTGCTGGCCCTGCTGCGGCAGCTGCAGGGGACTGAGGCCACCAGTGGTGGTCAGCACCGGCTGCTGCTGCCGCGGAAGGGAACCCTCCGCCCCCATGCCGCCCATGCCGCCCTCCACGTGCTGCCCGCCGTGTGAGTCGACCGACGACGTGCCGCTGTCGGTATGGCCCAGCAGCGCGGCGGCAGCGGCCGGAACCGCCGGCACGTGGTGCTGCTGCTGCTGCTTGCCACTTGGACCTGCCGGCATGTGCGCGAAGCTGACGGTGCGAGGTAGCCCTGCCGCGCCGCCTGCCTGCCCCAGCTCCACCTTCACGCCCGTGGGCTGCTGGGACTGAGGCTGGGCCTCCTGCTCAGCGCCAGGCACCTGCTCGGTCTTGAACGCGGCGGCCTCGGGGGCTCCAGCTCCGCCGTTGCCGTGCTGGTGCACCAGCGGCGAGTCGGGGCAGCCGAAGTCCAGGTCGGTGGTCTCGAACAGGTTGGGCGGCGTCCAGGCGCGGTTGGGCAGCCCCAGGCCCAGCCCCAGGGACAGCCCCCCGCCTAGGCCCATGCCTAGGTCGGGGAAGTCGTAGGCGGGGTGGGCGGTGGCGGAGCAGGGCCACAGCGGAGGGCCGGAGTGCGGGCCTGCGGAGAGGAGGACGGGAGGGAGAGGGCCTTGTTGCTGTGTAGGTTTGTTGGGTTACTTGATACCTGGTACCGCAAGAGGGTATAGCAACACGGTGATGCAAAAATCGGGAAGGAGTTGTGGAGAAGCTGGTGTCACAAGCCGAAAGAGCGTCGGGCGGATTGCCACGTGGGCGGCACACAGAACTGTGTCAACGGAACAAAAAAGCGTGGGGCTGGATCTCAATAAGGGCATGCTATCTTCTTCACAAGCCCGGTAAGAAACAGCCCGCGTGGGGCTGGATCTCGACAAAGTGCAGGCTATCTTCTTCACAAGCCCGGTAAGAAACAGCCCACGGCTTTCTCATGCCACCTACCGGTCCAGGGCTGCGCCGCGGGATGCATCAGCGCCGGCGACTGCGGCTGCGTGGGCGGGGAGCGGCCGGCGGCGGTCAAACCACCCCCCGCTGCGTCAGACGCCGTCACCGTTGCCTTCGCGGCGCCTCCCTCTGCGCCACCGCCGCCACCGTTTGCGTCAGCAGGCTTTGCCGCGCAAGCGCCGCCGTCGCGCATGTCCTTGGCCTTGTCGTCGTCCGGCTTGCACAGCTTGGTCTTGCCGTGGCCTGCTGCAGCCTTCGTGTTGTCGTTGTACTTCTCGTTGTCGTTGTTCTCGTCTGTTTGCTTATTGCCATCCTCGTTGTCGTTGTCAGGCTCGGCGTAGCTGAAGAGGGCGCTGCCGCTGGCCACGTGCTTCATGCCACGGGAGGGGGCCTCATCGGCGGCCGCAGAGGGACTCACGAACAGGCACGTGTCGTCATCGTCCGTCGCCGCCGTCGCCGCAACAGCCGCAGCAGCGTCAGGAACCGGTGCGTTGGCGGTGTCAGGGGCAGCGGTAGCGTTGGCAGCAGGGGGCGCGGTGGCTGGGGCGAAGGTGGCACTGCCGGGAGCGCCCAGAGGCCACAGGCTGCAGCCCGTGGCCGTGGTGGCGGCGGTAGTGGCGGCGGCGTTGCCGGTGTTGGCGGTGGGCGCGGTGCAGCCGGGCGTTGAAGCGGGCGCAGGGCCGGGGGCTGGTGCACGCGTGGGGCGGACCTTGGCGCCGCTTCCAGTGCCCCCGTGGGGCCGGGCAGCCTGCACCGCGGGTTGGAAACACGGTCACGTGAAATCGGTGGAAGGGCATCTGAGTATGACATTCATGTAGTTCACTGCAAACATCCCAGCAGGCCCGCTAACCTAACATAAGTTGCGTCCGCTAAGTGCGAAGCGTTGGGAACAGAAACGGACCAGAGTAAAACCCACCTCTTCGGCTCCCAGCGCCTGGATGTTGTTGCTGCTCCAGCTGTACGGGAAGCCCCACGCGGCCTGCTGCGGCGGCGGTACGGCAGCCGCCACCAACACACCCGGCTGCTGGTGGTACAGCAGCGTGGGCTGGTGGTGCTGGTGGTGGTGCGGGTGGTACTGCGGCTGAGGCGGGACGCTGAAGCAGCCGCCGTGCTGCACCGCTGGCGCGCTCACCAGGTGCAGCTGGTGGGGGGGCTGCATGTGCTGGGGTTGCGGCAGCATGGTGGAGCCGCTGGCGGAGGGCTGCGGCAGCACGGCGGCCGAGGGGCAGCGGGTGGGGCCGTCGGAGGCGGTGAGGGAGCAGCTGCGGGCCAGGGCGGGGTCGGAGGGGTGGCCGAAGGGCGACAGGCCGGCGGCCTGCTGCTGCTGCTGGAGCGAGGGCGGCTTGGGGGCCGTAATGGGCCCGGGGGCGCCGGCGTTGGTGGGCCTGCGGCAGCGGGGCGAAAAGGGAGCAGCACGGTGCCTTGGGTTCTGGCACGCTGGGCAAACAGTGTAAATAAGGAGCATTGGACATGTTAAACTGGCATCGGGACGCAACTGAGATGAGCGCCGTACATCACGTCACTCTGTACGATTTCATCCGCCTCATACGCCGACTCACTGTGCCTCGGTGCCCGGCGCCTTAGTGGTACCGCCACTGCCCGCCTCGCTGCGCCGCCGCGGCGCCTCCTGCTGCCGCGGCTTCTTGGCGGCCGGAGAGCCCGCCGCCGCCCGGCCACTGTCCACCTCCAGCTCGTGCTCCACGCCTGCGCCCTCCTTACTACCTGCCCCCTTCTTCACCCCATGCTCTCCCTTGCCGCCATCGCCGCCCTCACCCCGGTCCTCGCTCCGCTCCTCGCCCTCCTCCTCCTCCCCCTCGTCTCCGCTCTGCTCCGCTTCCACCATATTGCGCAGCCGCTGGCTGGACAGCTGCGCTGCAAGCCGGCTTGATCTGGGTCGGACGGAACGGTCCCAGTCAGCATCAGTCCAGACGCTGCCGGCGGCGCACGCGGGGGTTGCACAGGCGCCGGAGCCTGACCCACGGCCGTGGGCGTCAGCGGAGGTGGCGGGGGCGGGGGCCGGGCCGCAGGGGCCAGAGGTGCTGGCGGGGACGCCTGCGCCGGTGTCGGCCACGGCCTGGGCCAGGTTGCAGCTGCTGCCGTGGTGCGGCCGCCACTCGCCGTCGGTGGCGCCGCGGCTGTGGGAGGCAGAGGTTGTGGTGGTTGTGGTCTCGGGCGTGTCGGGCTCGGCCTCATCCTCGGAGGAGGACTCTTCATGGGACCTGGTGGGGGGCGGACAAACTGCATGTTGCGCGCCGTCGGGAGGATGGAGACAGGAGACTGAAGCATCAGCTTTACCTCTTACGAAGACCGGTGGGTATGGTAATTAGAATTCAAGGAAAGCAGAGCACACCTGCCCTCCCCTTCCTGGCGCACCTGCTGCGCTTGCGGTTCCGGTTGCCGCTCCGCTTGCGCGGGGCAACCGTCAGGTTTAGCGAGTCCAGGTACTCCTTCAGCGGACCCGCTGGGTTGTCGGGCGTCACGCGCTTCCGGAGTGTGGCGTTCCAGTGGTTCTGAGGAGGAATAGGAACGCAAGGATACTGTCAGCTGCAAAAATGGATGCAGCTTTGCAGGCCAGCCACGCCAAGCAGTTCGAGTTTCAGCCGTGATAGTTCCGGCGAATGTACCTTGACGGAATTCTCAGACCTCCCGGGTATGCAGCGGGCAATGTCGGACCATCGGTTGCCGAGCCGCTTGTGGGCTTCCACAACCGCGCGCTCCTCCTCGGCGGTCCATGGGTCTTTCCGAAGACCCGGCGAAAGGTGGTGGTTCCCTGAAAGGCATTGCACCAAGACAACATGTCACATATTCGTTGCATGATAAGGCCCGGGATGAACGGACTGCAGCCCCAAAGGTGGCCTTGGTCGGCAGTGCAACACCCCTGTTTTGGCACCTGGACAACAGGGCGGTTAGAATGTTCTCACTCCACTCACATCTCTCCCGACACTGCTTGCCAATCCGTCCTGTAGCTTCCGTCTTGCCGGTTGCCTCGTTCAGCGCTCTCGCGATGGGCGACCACTACGAGTCAGTGGCATTGGCAGGCAAAAGAGGCTTTTGAATAGCGCACATTCCCAAACATAGGTTGGACTTACGACTGCATTGCACTGGGTTACAGGCCACAAACACGGTTCCCCTCCCGGCTTTCGCAGCGTGTTCCCAGCTTACGTTCCCTTCACCGAACTTCTTCACCAGCCTGTGGAGACGGGAATGTAAAACAACGGGCAACGTTATTAGTAGCTGGCGTGCAGAAGAAACTCGTAGAGACAGGTGCTTCGGCAGTTCGGGGCAGCAGCTGGCCGAAAAGGGCTCGGGTGTGCACCCCGAGGTCGATCTGATGAGCTTGGTACCGCGTGCACGTGTTGAACAGGAGATTCAGATGAAGGCGTTCGCTAGCCTATCGTGTCATTGTGCAGGAATAGAAGGCTCAATGCCTAACCACCGGCCAATTGCGATTCGCAGTCAGGGAGTCTGGGCACGAACCTGACAAGTAGGGCATCTTCTTCAGGAGTCCAGCCGCCCTTCAGCTTAGCAACGGGGTGGCGTCCGCTCTGCCCAGCCGTGCGTGGAGCCATTGCCCGAGGGTGTTGCACCAGCGTCTGCCAATGTCGCGGGTGTCACGCCTCTCCTAAAGCTGCTCCAGATAGTTCTGATATAACATGTCCTTGCCGGACAGGATAGAAACTGTCAGGCTTCACGGCTGGGCTCGAGTGGGGTTTGTGACCCTCTCCTGTTGGTAGGAGCAGCAGCACAGTAGGGCCGCTCGTAGAGGTAATCGGGTCCTCTAAAATTGATCTGGGCGACCTTGTTGGCGTGCGCCGGCACTGCAGCGCGTGATCCAGGGCACCCGAACCAAAGCGGATTGTTCCTGACGCTGTGGGGGGGTTTCCGCTTGTTCACCTGCAACTATAGTGCAGTTTACGGTGGAATGCAGCTGGAGTGCAACTGGCGCAGCCTTTGGTACCTCGTATCAGTTGGCCTGTCAGGGGAAGGGGTTTCGTCGTTTCGTCCGAGGGGCTGACGCTCAACAAGCTACCATAATGTACTATCTCTACTTGATATTAGTGCATAAACTGTATTATTGTTCCGCACAATCTCAGGGGATTCTTCGGCGGCATAAAGCGTAAGCTCGTCGTCAATCCCGAAGCAACGTACTTCATGGCGGGTAGCACACCTTCCTGACCTCTGCGGTCGGCCAGTAGCCCCGCATACGACGCGTTCATCGCGGCAAATGTGCCAGCAGAAAACAGTGACACAGGTGCGCCAGAATTGGATCTAGGCCTCCAGGGCCTGTCGGGTAACCAACTAATTTACGGGCCTGAGACCCATGGGGCACCTGGCTGCAGCGCTGCACCCGTGTGCGCAGGTGCTCAACCAACTGTATGGGTCTACGAGTTGAGTAGTTACCAGGATACGGCAGTCGAGCTGCATGCTAAGTTTGCCCTGCCTGGCCTCACTGCACAATTACGGCCAGGTGTTGCCAGGGTTTGGCACGGTTGTCCAACAGTTTGGCCACGTGGCATCTCGTCCCTAACAGGCCCATGCCACTGTTTGCCCTATTTTGCGCTGACAACGACGTTGGCCACCATTTTTACAACTCAGCCATGCCCCTTGGCGGCAACCAGGCACGACTGCAAGGCCCTGTCCCCTGCCTACGCATGCGACCGAGGCAACAGCCCAACAGCAACCTTGTCCACCGGGGCATGCATGCCTCTCCTTAAGTACCGGTACGGTAGCAGCGGGCAACAGTGCACCAGCCGGCCATGTGCACCCCTCGCCACTCCTCGCCACTCCTTGCCAGCCCCTGTACAGCAGCAATCCGCCGAAAGCTAAAGCCCAGGCGGAACGTATGCAGTTGGCCCCATGAGGAGAAGTTGGATATGAAGTTGGCCATTGGACCGTTGCCACCAGCTGCCTCGACATTTTGGAGCAGCCCCTTCCTACAATCAGTCAGCTATAGCCCGTGCCTACAATTACGTCATTGGACATGTCTGGCAACTGCACCATTCGCTTCTGACGCCGCCGCATCAACTCCGCAACACACTAAGGCTCGAGCGGCGCGCCCAAACTAAGGCATGGGCCGCTCTCCCGCAACGGGTACCCAGCGCTATCCACTCGTCACTTTCGCGTTCCTTCTACATCGTTCCCCACCACAGGCACCCGGCGCCTAGTCCCGACGTCCCAGCAGCTGCAGTATGTAGAGGAAGACTGCGGGGCAGGGGAGGTGGGGAAAGGGGAGGGGTTGCAGCACCATACGCGACGTTCAGTAACAAGACCATCAACGATACATGAAGAGCGAGGGGTGCCTCCTTGCTTTCGCATGCACCGGTTTGCACTGCCCCGATGATGCCCTGCCGTGCTACAAGTCCAGGCGGACCTCCTAGCGTATCCCTCACAGCTTACTGGTTCACTGACCTATTAGCTGTCCTGGCGTGCTCCCTACATGGTCTCCATCAGTAAGCAGCAGCCTCACCACCCCACCCGATCTGCGCAACGTACGTTTTCTCGCTGGTTGGCGGTATTTTTTCCCCACCGGCTGCACTACCACCACCGCCTCCACCCGCCCCCTCCCCTCTGGGGCCTCACACCGGTTGAGCTGGACCCTCGCCGCGCCGTCCCCCAGCTCAACCAAGCACCACAATCCCACACATCCCACACATCCTCACACCCCAGGGACGCAAGGGAGCACCCTGCTGCGGTGCAGGAAAAAACCTACGCGGACACAAGCCTTGCTTCACATACAAGCCAACTCTGCATGGCCACAAGCACAACAGGCGAATCGAAATCAAACACGTGGACTCACTGTTGATGATGTCCAGGTACAGGTTGAGCGCGGCGAAGACGTACTCGTCGGCCGACAGCTCGTACTTGTGCCCGCCCATGAGCAGCTGCAGGTCGAACATTAGGTACAGCGAGAACAGCAGCACGCCGCCGATGCAGATGCCCACGTACAGCCACGTGGTGCGCACGAACAGGTTGATGAGGAAAGCCGACATGAAGGCGAGCGACAGGGAAATCATGGCCCCGGACGCCATCGTCAGGTCGTACTTGGACTGGGTGGCGAACAGCGCGCAGCCCAGTACGACAGCCGCCGTCATGCCGATGGCGAGGAGTACGACGTTGGTGTCGTACGCGGCGGATACGGTGCCCACGAGCACGGCTTCGCAGACGGTGAAGGCGGCCAGGGCGAGGAGGTTGTAGGGGTGGCGGCGGCGGAGGTCCTCGGAGCAAGAGAGCGCGATGATGAGGGCGATGGACACGCCGAAGGCTGTGCAAGGGGAGAGAGCACAGGGCGGTGTGGGGGCGGTCGGTGGTTGGGGCATGGGCACAGAGCGGCCGCGGTGGGAGGCGGGAATGTTGAATGTGAGGAGGCGTGCAAAGCAGGTGGAGGTGCGGGAAGCTGCAGTCGCAGTGCGGCTTCGGCGGCATGTGCTACAGTGTGAACGGTTTCAGGACCAAGCTGATGCAAGCACTGGGTGTTTCGTCGTGGACTGCAGGTGGTGGTGGGTGGAACACTGCTGCTGCTTAGACACCCACCTGTCCAGAACGGCCATTGCGTGGCGTACACGTAGGTGCGCACGGGCTCGGCGAACACGAAGGCAGCAGTCACGCCTGCAGGGTTGGGGTGCAAGCAAACAGCGTAGGAGCACGGCGGGACAGCAGTGTAGGCTGGTGGTACAGCGGAAAGCGAAGGTACCAGCCAACGGCAGTGTAAGCGTCATGCACCTGACTACAGAGCATTCATCTCAAAAGTTGCAGACCTGGAGGCAAACTTGCAATGGCAGCGGCAAGGATAGAAGTGCACACTCCCATTCAGCATGTGGGTCACGTGCGTGCCGGTCATCCCACCTGCAGTGATCAGCAGCTGCAAGCCCAGGATGCCTGCGAGGGGTGGGGGCGAGGGGACGAGGGGAAACGCGTGGGGAAACGGTTAGGCGCCAGGGCAAGAGGCACGGCGGGCCCAGCGCATAATGGCCCGGGAGTGCTGCAATACCTAGTATAGCTGCTTGTGAACAGTGTCCTTGGAGTTCATAGGCCCAGTGGCCCAGGAACCGCGTTTCAGCTTCCGGTGTCGCCGATGACGCGCATCGACACACGACGACTTCCTATGACGGTCGACCGGCGAGCAAGCTGTTTGGGTCTAGCATGTGTAGGGTTGCTCACCAAGGACCTTGCGCACGAAGCCCAGACGGACCTCCCGCTGTGCAAACTCAAAGGAGTAGTCCTGCTTTGCTACGCCTAGCAGCCCAGCCTCTTCGTCATAGTACGATGCCATATCGCTGAGATAAGGCTTCTGTAACGATTCTGTTTGCGCCGCACGTATCGACACGCTTGCCACGCTGGCGTTCTAGACTTTGTCTCGTGCCTGAAGGTGCTGCCTAAGGCGAGGCTTCACAGGCCTGGTACAGTGTCAATACCGCTAGTAAAGAAGTGTCCTGCAAGCTATAGCGTGCAAGGGTTGGGCAAATAGGCGGGGAATTACCCAATGGAAGCCAGCCCAAACTTCTTGAGTGTCCCAAGGGACAGTGCCGTGCCAAGGGACATGCCCTCGCAATGCAGAGGATAGCTGGGTCTTGCCCGACGCCTGAGGTTGATATATATGGCATAAAAGCTTCAGTGTCATACTGCCTGGAGGATTCCGCCTGGTTTTTTACGTGGGCTTTCGCTTTCGACTTGGTTGAACTGGGAGGCTTGCATCTGGACGGTTTGATCCCATAGAGGTGCTCATTATAAGCTATCTCATTTGCACTTATGAGAACGCACCTGCCTCACTGGTCTAGGGACCCCGTCACACGGGAACCCTGGCTGGTTCCACGCCTCCTTCTGTAGAGTTCCCCAGCAATGAACGAATACCAGGTTATCGCGCAGCATACCTGCAACTAGCAAGGCGTCCTCGGCAAGCTTGCTTATGGCCGGGCGCGGGGGCAGCGGAGCTGCTAGCGGGCGAGGGCCTTCGCAGTTCTCCTTCTACGTGAGCTGCGATGTGAACCTTCAGGTCCGCATTAAGATATCGGAGTTGCAGGGGCTGCTGCCCGCTGCCCGCACCGGGCTCGCGACCCTGCCACCCGCAACCGGCGTATGGCAAGGCCTCCCAGCCGGGTCTCCCCTGGAGCTTGCTGCCAGCCAGGCAGCTGCAATAGCAGCTGCAGCTACAGCTACAGCATCGGGCCCCGCAGCTGCTGCTGCACGGGGAGCAGAACCTAGGCCGGACGGGGCTCTGGGGGAGGGCCGCATGGCACCCGCCAACAGCGCCTTGTACGTCTCTGCCCGCATCACGTCATGCGGGGACACGTTGGGGCTGGAGGCCCATTCCGGCTACGCCCAAGCGTACGTCTACGTGCCTGCAGTGGGCGACAGCGGAGCACACAGCAGCGGTGCCGCAGCAGGGCAGGAGCACGGGTCAGGCGCAGGGGGCGTGGGCGGTGCTGGCGGAATGCAGGACAGCAATGCGGGTCTCGTACTGGGGCCTGACGCCCAGGGCCTTGGGGCGCCCGAAGGCGGGGGAGGCGGGAGTAGCGGCAGCGGACCGGACTCCACGGCCCAGTGGCACGAGTGGCTCACGTTCTGCGTCAAGGTGGGGGGCCGGGGCGCTTCGTGTTGCACTGGAGATGCAGGGATACGTTGGGCGTGCGGGGTGGAGCCCGTACCGCTTGTGCCCTGGCAGTGGGTAGTGGGTAATGGGTACGGCTACGCAGTAGTGCTCGGGGTGGTGGTGGTGCTCGGGGTGTACAGAGTGCTTATGGGGTAAGGGCTCGGGCGCCCGGCGCTTGGCCAGATGGGGTGTCCAATGCCGGCAACCCCACCCACACCCAAACCCACACCCTCACCCGCACACACATGCCCTTCCCTTACCCCACACGCCCATGCCCTTTCTCTGCATGCCCCTCCTTCCCTCCCCCTCCCCCCAGTACCGCGACCTGCCCCCCGACGCGCTGCTGGTGCTGTGCGTGCACGAGGCGGCCCCCGGGCGGCCGGGGGAGGGGCTGCTGGGCAGCACCTGCATGCGCCTGTTCAGCAAGCGGGGGCGCCTCAAGACGGGGCCGCAGCGGCTGCGGCTGTGGGAGGGCGTGCCGCCGTGCACCGCCAACCCCTCGCGCACGCCCGGCAAGGTGCGGAACGTTCTGACGTGACTGCTGCTGCTTCCGACGCCGCAGACACTGCGTGCAGCTTCTGCGTACTTCGTCTGCTGCTGAGCCTGCACTGCCGCTACTGTAGATCTTGACATGACGCGCGATACGGAGCATACTGGCAGCAAGCTAGCAGGTCACCAATAGGCGTTACACCCCGCTGTGGTCCTGCTGTTATTGCTGCTGCGGTTGCTGCCGTCTGCCTTGTTCCTCATTTGGGCGTATATTCATGAGGATGCACCCGGGACTTTGCGGCACGTTCTGCTGACGGTCCACGCACATCGTCCCCTCCCCCCGGCCTCCCCACTGCTGCGCCCAACCCCCACCGCCCCCCAGGTGCCCCTGTCCCAGCGGCCCCGCCTGGCGCTGCTGGAGCACCGCCTGCAGCGGCACCAGCGGGGGGAGGCGCCGGCGGTGGACTGGCTGGACGCGCTCACGCTGGCTGTGGGTGGTTTGTGCATGCATGGAGCTTTAAGGCTGGGGCTCCAGTGTTGCCTGTATATGTACCAGTCTAAGACCAGAGCCGTTGCCTGTATGCATGTGTCGTGATGCACGTGGTAGCTGGACGCGCTCACGCTGGCGGTGGATTCCGTGTATGCAGTCCCTAGCACGTATCGGTAGGCCCGTTGCTGTCGTGCGCACATCGAACGCGCCTGCGGAATGCCATAATAGTACATACCGTAACAAACGCCAACACATACTCCCGCGCAGGAGTACCGGCGCCTGAGCGCCGCCGACCGCGCAGCGTGGCGCACGCGACCGGAGCTGCGGCTGACTGTCGTACTGCCGCTGTTCCGGCACCCCGTGCTGTACCACCAGCACGTGTCGTACACGGCGGCGACGGTGGCGGGCGGGCCGGGCATGGCGGCAGGGGGCGGCAGCAAGAAGGACGTGGCGGGTGAGGGGCAGAGGGGCGAGGGTGCTGCGTGCGATGGATGTGCTCGTACTGACTGCAGGTTGCAGCTGCGACGGAGCTTGAAAGGCGTTGCATCCCCCTTGGCACATGGTTCATCTGGGTCTTGTAGTACTGACCTCTCAGTTGTGCCGTTGGATGGCCGCAGGCCCCCTGCCCTCCCCTGACCCTGGCGGAGCTGCCGGCGGCGGCCTCATTCGCCTCCTGGACCCAGAGGTAGGGGCGGTGAGGGTTAACCGCAGAGCAACTGCGCACAGGCAGGGGGGGGGGCCAGGCACAAGTTAGCAACCTTGGCCTTGGCGAGGCTACAGCCCGCCACTATTGAACGCAACACCCGTGCTGACGTGCAACCATGGTCTTGTCCCTTTGCCTGTCCTTCTTGGTAACCGGAACCTCTGCCCCCGACCCATGGGTCGGGTCCCTTTGCACCTCATGCCCCAGGTCGGTCGTGACAACCCGGCGGAGCTCAAGGCGCAGAAGTTGGCCCGCGGGCTGCAGCGCGGGGTGCTGGACAGGGACCTCAAACCCAACAGCGAGGAGCGGAGGAAGCTGCAGGTAGGCACGCACCCACTGCCCATGCTGCCTGTGCCCCTTACCCACCTCCTGCTGCCCCACACCCTACCCCCCGTTACACTTTGTCCCCAATCCCCAATCACTGTTTCCTTGCTGCAGGCCATCCTGAAGCTGCCCCCCAACAAGCCGCTGCATGCCGACGACCGCGCGCTGCTGTGGCGCTTCCGGGCCTCGCTCACCTCGGACACGCGCGCCCTCACCAAGTTCCTCAAGTGCGTGGACTGGGGGGACGCGCTGGAGGCAAAGCAGGTGGGCGAAGGGAGATTACAAGCGAAGCAAGGCTGGTGTGTGCCGGATGCATGCCTCCCTGCTCATCATTCCAGTACCTCACTTTCACTTTCCTTTGCCTCTGCATCATCTCTGGTCCCTGCGCGGTGCAGCTCAACACCATGGAACACCCGCCCTGACTCTACCCCCAGGCTGCCGAGCTGATGCAGCAGTGGGCGCCCATCTCCGCCGCCGACGCGCTGGAGCTGCTGTCGCCCGACTTCAGGGCCGAGGTGGTGCGCGAGCACGCAGTGGTGGCGCTGCAGGTGGGCGGTGTCGGAGTGGGCATGGGTGGCGTTGCGTATTAGCTCATCACAGTGTTCTGCATGAGGTGCTGTGTCAGGGTAGCGTTGCAGGTGGGGCTGTGGAGCAGGAGTGGGTGCGATGTGGTCTGTCATTGATGCAAGAAGTGCTGTGTGCCGTGTCGCTGTGGTGGTGCGCCAGTAGCATGCCGTACGGGTCGAGTCCGGCCAACCCGGTAGTGTTGTCCCCGCATGCACCACCCCACACGCTGCAGGCGCACGACCTCGACAAGTGCCTGCTGCAGCTGGTGCACCAGTCTTTGCACCGGATGCAAATGTATCAACTGCTAACCCACACCGCGGACCCCACCCACCCCTAGGCGCACGACCCGGACCAGCTGGGCTCGTACCTGCTGCAGCTGCACCTGTCTTTGCACAGGATGCAAGTGTATTAGCAGCTAACCCACACCGCCGGTCCCACCCACCCCCAGGCGCACGACCCCGACGAGCTGGGCCAGTACCTGCTGCAGCTGGTGCAGGCGCTGCGCTACGAGGCGGCGGACGGCAGCCGCCTGGGGGCCTTCCTGGTGGGGCGGGCGGTGCAGGACCCGGCCTTCGCCATACAGCTGCATTGGTGGGTGCAGCAGGGTGCAGTGAGGGGAGGTACAACGCATGCTTTGAAGCAAAGTTAACAGGACTACAGCTGCACTGGCGGGTGTGGTGGGGTGCGGAGCTTGAGGGCAGGGTTTCTAGGGGCAGGGACAGAGGCACGGGGAGCAGGCACGCGCGGCGAGCGTGCACCCGCCGCTGATATGGCGTGGGTGCAGACGTGTCGCCGCACAGTAGCTAGTTGCCATCCACGGATTATAGTGTTGGAGCCACGTCGGCAGTTGCGGGCCCCCGACAAGACTGTTACGACAGCTCCCGGCTGCAGCTTGCCAACCTCCTGAGCACCCCGCACCACTCCCACCTCCTTGCGTGCAGGTACCTGTTCTGCGAGCTGGACGACCCGGGCTTCGGCACACGCGCCCGCACGCTGCACACCGCCCTGCTGGACGCACTGGCACGGCAGGGCCAGGGGCAGGGGCAGCAGGGCCCCAACCAGGGGCTGCTGGTGCTGGACAGCATCAGGCGGCAGGTGGGTGTGAGCTGGTGTAGGTGGGCCAGGGCGGCACAAAGCCATCAGGCGTCGAAATGGGCTACCATGGCTTTTCGCACGCTGCCACCGCGATCGGCATTACGTTGCGGCCAGCTTGTGCTGACACAGCGCTTACAACCCCTAATACACACCCCGTGCCTCTCCCTGCGCCGCTGCTGCCCCACCCCAGGTGGACCTGGTGAAGCAGCTCAAGGCGGTCATACGGGAGCTCAAGAGCTCAAAGGTGCGCCCAGGACTCATGCGAGGTTGCATGGCATTGTCGAGCGAGAACAAGAACTACCCCTGGGTGTCGGCTGCCGGTACATGCTGCCGGTACGCCTCCCCAGCCTTCTCACGAAACCCCAGTAGCCGGCATAACCCGATCAGGTCACCTTCTTACACCACCGCGCGTCAGAACGTCCCTTCTACTCACATCCCTGCAACCCCACAACTCGCAGTTCAAGGCGGCCCGGGCCACGGAGCGGCTGCGGGAGATGGTGGCGGAGAGCGGCCCCTGCGGCGAGCTGACCGCCACGCGGCTGCCCTGCCCCCTGGACCCCAGCCTCATGCTAGCGGGTATCGCGCCCAAGGAGTGCGGCGTGTTCAAGTCCGCCATGCTGCCGCTTCGCCTGTCCTTCAAGCTCGAGAACCTGCCCGTGAACTGGAAGGCGGCGAGCCTCGAGCCCGCGACCGCCCACTCGCACCACGCGGGTGCCGGAGCCGGCGGCGGCGGCGCGGCGAGCGGGCTTGGGGGCGGCGGCAGCAGCAGCAACAGCAGCGGGCACCACCACATGCTTGGCTCCCACAGCCATGCACACCACAGCCACCACGGCGCCTTACCTGATCCGTTGGTGTTCGTGCCCACCCGGACCGGCATCGTGACGGCCCCGGGGCCGGGCGGAGGCTCCGTCGCGCCGCCGCCGCCGCCGCCGTCGCCCGCTGCCGCCGCCGCCATGCTGGCGCAGCAGCAGCAACAGCACGGCGCAGGCGGCGGCGGCTCCGGGGGCCCTGCGCCGGTGGTGCTGGAGGGGTACCGCTGCTGGATGATCTACAAGAAGGGCGACGACCTGCGCCAGGACCACTTCATCCTGCAGATGATCAGCCTCATGGACCGAATGCTCAAGCGCGAGAACCTGGACCTGCGCATGACGCCGTACAAGGTACGACACTGCACGGCACTGTACCGGTACTGCACGTCATCAGCACAGCCTCAATGCCGTTCAACAATACCGCAACCCTTCAAGCAGCCTGGCGCCCTGGATGCCCCGCTCCTAACTGGCTTCCGCACGCTCTTAATTGACTACTTGGCACGTCATGCTTACACGGGCCCTGTCTTTGACTTCCCCAGGTGCTGCCCACCAGCTGCGACGACGGGCTGCTGGAGTTCGTGCCCAGCCTGCCCCTGTCGGTGGTGCTGGCGGAGCACCGCACCATACACCGCTTCCTGGCGCTCACGCAGGTGGGTGGGGGCCTGAGGTGGACGGGGTTGGGGTCCAGTGTACCGGTCGGTCTCTTACTAGGCTCTGGTGCGATTTCAGCACCGCTTGCGCATTTAGGGGTATCGAGCACAGTGGTCGAGCTTGAACGCATGCACGAATGAGGATCAGCGGCCTGACGATCCCAGGTGGGAGTCGGGGAGCGCTCGGGTGGGCAAGAAGCAGGCCACTGTTACCGACACAGGATGCCGGTACGCGCACGCGGCGCCCCTTGCCCTGTGCGCACGACTTGACGGGGCCCCAAACCAATAACCATGCTGGTGCGCTGCCCCTCCACAGGCTGACCCCAGCGGCCCCTTCGGGCTGCGCGCCGAGTGCGTGGAGACGTTTGTGCGCTCCTGCGCCGGCTACTGCGTCATGACCTACATCCTGGGCGTGGGGGACAGGCACCTGGACAACCTCATGCTGCAGCAGTGAGTGCGGCCGTGTGGGTGTGGGTGTGGGTGAGGATGAGGGGGTAGGGGACAGGCACCTGGACGAACTATGCCGCAGCAGTGATGAGCGCAGGCGCGTGGGTGAAACGCGTTGTCGGGAGGGCGCAGGATGGGCTTGCAGGGCGCGGTAGGGCGGGGCATTATTATAGGATGCAGCAGCTGACAGCTCAGTGGACGGTTTGAGCGGTTTGTGAGGGACCCCATCATGTGCCGGCCAGCCGTCTTGTTCTACCCCTGCCGCTCAAACCGCCCAAACCGTGCAACCTCCCGACCACCAACCCCAGCGACGGGCGGCTGTTCCACATCGACTTCGGCTACATCCTGGGCAACGACCCCAAGCCCTTTCCGCCGCCCATGAAGCTGTGCAAGGAGATGATCGAGGCCATGGGCGGCCAGGGCTCGGACTACTACAAGCAGGTGAGCACAGGCGTGCTGCCGTGCTGGTGGTCGTACAGCTGATATTGTGCGGTCCAGCACTGGCGTGTAGGTAAAGCTGTGGTGCGACGCGGGCGTGCAATTTGGGGTTTGAGGTAGGTGGGGAACGGCTACGCGAGCTAAGGTAGGAAGGTGCTGCCTTGGCCCCGCTCTCCCGTACCGCCGACCCCCAAGCCCCAGTTCCACGAGCACACGTCCTCACCCTGTGCTAGAACCGACACGAGCCGGTTGCCGCACCTCCTCGCGAGCCCTGCCATGTACCCTGCTACGCAACACGCGCAACTGCCCTGGCCTTACCTAACACTTTACTCCAGTACTCTTTGCCCGTCCGACATGTATGCGTGCGAGGCCTAGAGTCCACTGGTTTGTCCCTCTAGAGCCCTGCGACACGCCTCGAGGAGCTTCCTCTCCCCTTCCCTTCCGAGCACCAGGGCAGGGCGCCATCTTGCCCTTCCATGCTACCAGCCCCATCATCTCTGAGTGTATACAGGGCCTTGTAGGTTTGAACCAACCCAGAGTAGCCCTGCGACACACACCAAGTCAGCCAGGGCCCCACCCCCTCGCCTTCTTTTCCCTTCCCCTCCCACTTCTTGTTTCGCATGTAGGCGTCCGAGGCCTGAAACCCACAGGTATGAACCAATCCCGAAGTTCAGTCAATCCTCCGCACCCACCGCTCTCCCTTCCCCTTCCTCCCCCAAACGCGGAGCACTTCGGTGTCGACTTCCTTCCTAAACTTCATCCCCCACCCGCGGTCCGCCACATGCGCATGCGAGGCCTGGAGCCCACTGGTCTCGGGCCCCACCAGCATGGTGCGGCACAGTTTGAATCCTCCTGTTCCCTCTAACTCCCGCCCCTCTACCCGCCCCCAGTTCCGCGTATACGCGTGCGGGGCGTACAACGTCCTCCGAACATACTTCAACTTGCTACCAACTTGTAACGGCGTTACAGACCGTCACCAACCTCTTTTGCCTGTTCTTCCGCCCGCAGTTCCGCATGTACGCGTGCGAGGCGTACAACATCCTGCGCAAGCGCGCCGACCTCATCCTGTCGCTGTTCCATCTCATGGCGGGAGCCTCCATAGAGGCCATCCGGGCGGACCCAGAGAAGGCCATACTCAAGCTGCAGGTGCGCGTTGCCGCTTTCAACCTTCAAGTTGGCACTTTGCTCCCGCTGTTGCAAAGGTCGTGTTTCTGCTGATAGGTGGTTAGGTCTCTGAGCTGCTCTGCGGCTGCCCCTCGACGCGCCCCCAGGACAAGTTCCGGCTAGACTTCGACGACGAGGCGGCCGTGGAGTGGATGCAGGGGCTGATCAACGAGAGCGCCACGGCGCTGCTGCCGCAGATCGTGGAGACAACGCACCGCTGGGCGCAGTACTGGAGGTGATGGAGCAGCTGGATGGCCGGGTGTGAGGAGCGGTGGGGCAGGAGGAGCGAGGGCAGGGGCGGCAGGCGCAGCGGGTGCAGGAGGGCAGGCCGTGGGTGCAGGGGGCTTGGCAGGTGCAGGTGCAGGTGGAGGTGATGGCGGAGGAGGTGTGGGGAGTGCTGGGGGGAAGAGGAGTGCAGGGCGGGGGTGCAGGATGCGCCGGGGTAAGGGAGATGAGGCTGGGGTGCTGAGGGAGTGCAGGAGGCAGAGGTGGAGGAAGTGCCTGTGGGTGTGGCATTTGTGAGCTAAGGCGGATGGGAGGCGCACGGCACAATAGGAAGTGAGGCGGGAAGGCATAGCGCTGAGGAGTGGGGGCGGGCTCTGTGGACTAGGGGACGCGCAGAGGTGAAGATATGGTGATTGTGAAGCGCATGGAAAGATGTCACCTTGCGTACTCAAGGCAATGTGCACGTCTTAGGCAGGTATAGAACCGTTTTGTTTGGGGCCTAGCTCGGTGGGGCCGTACGGAGAAGGGTGGACTAGTAGACCGCCTGGTGATTGGTAGGTGGACATGCCGGCACTGGGTGCAGGGCTAAGCCTAGCCTACTAGATGTGTTTTGCTTTGCCGCACAATTGCAGCTCAGTCGAAAGGTTGCGCTCTTTGGACGGGGTGCAACAGCCCACGGCGCCTGCTGTACTGATAATACACCATGTACCATCCCTTGTCGTGGGTTGGGCACTCTGTTTGGCGGAATAGTCGAGAGCTTGGGTGACACCGGGAGGGAATGTGGGGTGGTGAGCTGACTACCTGCAGTGAGCTGGTGACCACACCGTGTGGGCGACGGAGTGCGGAACTGCGGATGCCGCTGCAATGCACGTTGCCTTGCTGCACCAACACGCAGCGCCTCAGATGCTAAGCGATAGCAGTGCGAGCTGCGACGTGTAATCTGCTACGACCAACCTTGCAGACTTCACTCACTCAGCTGCGCCAAGCGTGCTACCGGTACCGTACAAACGGGACACAGCGGGATAGCTGCCGAAATGCCATCCTGTACCCCCTGGGTTACAAATGATGCATTGTGCCCAGACAGCTCACGCAAGATCGGTCACACATCCGCCAAGGGCAGCATATTGCTTACAGGCACTGGGGCACGTCGCAGATACGCAAGCAGCTATGGCGCGCGTGTACAAAATCCGCTTTGTCTAAACGTGCCAAGGGCATTAAACCCATTTACCGTAGCACCCCCCTCAGTCGTCGAACACCACCTTCTTGGCGGTGGCCCCGCTGGCCAGGGCCGCCTTCTGCAGCTGCTGCTGCTTCTTCCTCGCCTCCCACGACGCATGCAGCCCACCGCCGCCACCGCCCTCATCCCCTCCACCACCGGCACCTGCGCCCCTGCCCCAACCAGCCTCCTCACGACCTCTCCCGGGCCCCCGCCCGCCCCCTCGCCCCCCGCCTCCAGGCCCCCGTCCTGGCGGCCCGCCCCTCTCCATCCCCGGGCCCCCACGCCCCCTCCCCCGGCCCCCATCCGCCCCCCTGCCTCCCCCTCTCCCTCCTCTCCCTCCTTCCCGCTCCCCTCTCCCGCCTCGCCCCTGCCCCCTGCCTCCGCCACCCTGCCGAGCATCCTGCTGCCCAAGCTGCACGCCCTGCTTTGCCGCAACCGGCTTACTTCCGCCACCACCGCCATTATTGCCCCCGCCGCCGCTGCCGCCATCCCCGTCGTCGTCAAAGGTGATCTTCTTCGGCGCCGCCGCCGCCACCGCCGCCAGCGCCTGCCGCTGCGCCAGCTTGGCTGCCCACGACGGGTGCAGCTGCTCCGCCGCCGCCGCCACCGGCACCGCCGCCGCCGCTGCCGCCGCCGCCACCTCATCCGGCTTTGGACCCGCCATCTTCCCTCCTCCCTTTTCCCCCTTACCCGCCTTTGCTCCCCTGCCCTGCTGCTGCCGCTCCTGCTGCTGCTGCCGCTGCAGGTGCCGCGCCTCGCTGCCGTACATCTTCTCGTACATCAGCCGCCGGGCCTTCTGCCCCAGCCGGTTCTTCAGCGGCTTGCCCCCCAGCAGCGGGTCACCCGCCCGCATCTCGTCCCGGTCGCGCTTGCCCTGGGACTTCTGCCCCTTGCCGCCCTCCTTCCCCTTCTCCACGTCCTTGCCCTTCTGCCCCTTTCCTGGCAGCTTCTCCTCACCCTCCTTCCCACCCGCCTTCTCCTTTAGCTTCTGCTTCGGCTGTTGCTGCTCCGACTGCTGCTCCTTTGCCCCTTTGCCGGCTCCAGGACCCGCGCCAGCGCCCTCCCGCCGCGCCGCCTTCCCCGGCCGCTCCTCCCCCCTGTCGCCGGCCGCCCCCTGCTGCTGCCTCGCGCGCTTCGCACCCGCTGCTGCCTTCCCCTTCTCCTTCCCCGTACCGGAACCGGCAGCCGGCAGGTCAAATTCAGCGCTGTCGAAGCTGCCAACACTGTTGTTATCATCGTCCTCGTCCTCGCCCTCGTCCTCCCCTTCACTGTCCTCCCCATCGCTCCCTTGCTCTCGGTCACCGTCGCCACGGCCCGAGGTCCCTCCAAGGCCCCCCTCCCCCCCCTCCCCCTCCCCAGACGCCAAGAAATCCTGGATAGCGTCCTCATCAATCACCCCGCTGTCCTCCCCCTCATCAGCGCCCTCCGCTCCCTCCCCTTCAACCCCTCCACCAGCACCTTGCTCCTCCTCCTCGCCCTCCCCATCCCCGTCGCTGCCCTCCTCGCTGCCCCCACCGTCCTTGCTGCCTGACGGAGGCCCAACCACAGCACCCTTTGCACCCCTCTGCCGCTTGGCCGCCCGCCCTCCGCCCTCCTGCTCCAGGGAGCCCTCCTCGCTGTCCGCGCTGTCCCCTCTCCCTACCGCTGCGTCGTCGTCCCCCTCGTCGCCGCTGCTGTCAGACTGCTCCCCGTCTGCGCCTCCGCCTTGCGCCTCCGCCAAGCCCGCCGCTGTGCACGACAAATGGGCATAGACGAAATATGGCGTTATCAGCAATGAAGTGCACACATTCTTCCAAGCAACTAGCAACTACAGCTGCGTGCGTTCTGCAGGATGTTGGTGGAGTTAGCGCAAGGCATTGACACAAAAAACCAGGATAGCCGGCTGCTATTGGATTCAAATCTGCGACTCACAGGCCAGATCCTGCGCGGCCGAGCGCGGCACAGTTGCTGCTATTGCTGCAGGGTATTCGGCATGCAGTTCCCCCACTATGTGACGGCCCGCAGCCCTCTTTCCGCCAGCTGGCCGCCATCCCGCCCTGTTCAACCCCTCTGACCCACCCTTTCCAAATTTGGCCAGGAAGTCCTTGCGCGCCTCCTCCACCGCCTTGCTGACACAGGACGACCGCAGCAGCCTGGACGCCACCACACCCACCGCACCGCCCGGCGCGCCACCCGCCTCCGCATCCGACGCCCCTTCCGTCCCCGCCGCTTCCGCCGCCTTTCCCTCCGTTGGTCCCTGCTCTCCGCCCGCTGCTGCAGCTTGGGCCTCTGCAGGGCCCTTGCCCCCTGCTGCCGGGCCCTTCGCCCCAGCCCCCTTGCCCTTCCCTCCTTGCATGGGGCCCCGTCCCCGGGGCTGTGGGTTAGCCGCCTGCTGCACCAGCTCCCGGGGGAACCCCGACTTGATGGCCACCTGTGCCACGGGAGCGCAGGGGACAGCGCAGGGGACAGCGCGTCAGGTGACTGGCAGGAAGCGGCCAGGATGCCCCGGCTCAGCACCACCGATTCCATCGTACCTGCCACCGCTCACACATATCTTGACCCGGTATCACACACGCCGTACCTGCTGCACCAGCAGGCCCGAGGTACCACTTACACGCGGCCCATCATCCCAGCCGCGACGCACCTGGCCCGGCACACGTGAGACACACGCACGCACCCACACCCACCTGCTGAGCCAGCAGGTCCAGGTCCGCCCCCTTGAGCTCCTCCAGCTGCACACGCAGCTTCTGTTCAGCTGCCGCGGGGTCTCCCTTGGACCCGGGACCAGCGGCCGAACCCGCCGCCTTGCCACCTGCTGCTGTTGGCCCTGCTGCCCCCTGACCCCCGGTCAGTTGGCCCAGACGGCGAGTGATCTTGCGCGCCTCAAACACCTTGGCCTTCTTCAGGGCCTGGCAGGCCGGTGCAGGGTAGGGCAGGCAAAGAGGTTCAGCCACAGGGAGTCACGCCGTGTCGTACGCATGCATCGCCTGAATGCGGTATAACAAGTGCTGAGGTAATCCAAAGCAGCTCCCTGCCATTGGATTAGCCTTGCCGGTATGCTTTCCCAGGATGCCTGTCCGCCACGCAACCTGTAACGTACACCCCACGACCCTGCCGCAAGCTGCCCGCACCGGCCCCTCTGTACCTTGTGCAGGGTCCGCAGACAGTGGTGTAGCCACTTGCGCTGCGCCTCTGGTCTGTGCATGGAAAGGAAGGAGTTTAGACCTTGGGCAGGCTGGTGGGGGATACGCTGCCCGTGTGCACACAGCAGGAGAGCAGCCGGTGCGTGGGCAGCGATGTGCGCGTTGCCCGACTGCGCCATACCCTGCTTGCCTCCACTAGCAAACATACACGAGGAAGAAGAACGTAACTATCCTATACATCGTACGGGTTCCACATTGGGGTTGGCGTGTTGACCTTACATGCAAAGCCTAGGGCCCTCTTTTCCCGTGCCGTTGCCCCCATTCTGCTGGGAACTCACCCCGTATCTCTCTGCACGGGCTTGCCAAACCGGTTCGGCCGTCTCCCCATGGGCTTGATCTGCACCGCATCACGTAACATGCTGAGCCGTACAGTCCAGCCTCAGCTGCTGCTGCAGCTGAACTGCCCAGCCTCCTGGGTATGTGCAGCACGCCCACCTTCAGTCCGCCACCCCCTCGGCCCTTTGGCCGCGGCCCACGATCTTTCATGTTGTGGATGATGACAATTATTATTGCTCTCAGTACCGGCCGTTCACCGTTGGCACGCACGGAGCCGCGGCGGCTAAGCTTCTTGGCCGACAGCCGGCAGTACAGTCTGGTGCAAATTCGATATTAAGGAGTTCAAAGCTGTTACAGCGCATCAATCAAATTCCAAAACTCTGCAAGCATGGAACACCGTCGTCCGAATCGGCTCCGCCCGCTCCGAAATCCAAGTCCAAGCACAGCCAAGAACCCTAGCTATAGCTATTTTACGTTAAGAACAGGCAAAGGAAACACTGCAGATTAGTTAGCCAAGGGCTCATAGCTATGTCGTCGACCTCGGGCATTATTGACAAGCGCGTGGGCAAGCGGGTACTCACACCCAAAGCAGCGGCGGCCACCTTGCTAGGGTAAGGACATCAAGTTCGCAACTATTTGCTTGTTGGAGATTCACGTTTGGCCCAGGACAGCACGGCCATTTTCCTGACGTGACCGCCACATGCCCACGTGCGACCAGGGCGAGCCTTTCCGCCGCTTTCTACGCTATCTTACATTACGTACACGTAAGTGCGAGGCCTTGCGTACACTCATTAAACCTGGGCAAATATGCCGTGCCTTGGGGACTGCCTAAAACACCACCTCAGTACTTGACTAAGCATTGAGTTCACGTGTTTTGCTCGACAGGATGAGGCCATCGTACACCCAGCCGTGCTGATGCTTCTACCAGCCATCGCCGTGAGTTCTCCTTGAAGTTAAAACCATTGTCTGCATGCAGTTGATCACAGGCAAGGGCAGTGCGGGCAGGCCTTTCCACGGAGCACGCACACGTGTTGGGTCGGCAACAAAGGTGCCCTGACATGGGTTGCTCAATGCTCAACCTTTGGCACTGTCCGCCTGCTCGCCCTTTCATTCCTCGGCGCTTCCTTGCTGCAGATTGTGTGGCTGGCGCTGATGATACCCATCTTCATGTACGTAGCCTACCAGGTGAGTGCTTGCGCTCCGTAAGGGGGTTTCCAGCCAAACAATGGCGATAAGCTACGCAAGCCAGGAGGACCCGGTTTTACGGTGTGTGCAACATGGGCGGAAGTGCAGAGCTATGGAGCAAGGCAGTATTCAGGCAATAATGGTCAGGATTCCGCGCCGGCCATCCTGCTGCCACTTCCAGGCTGCGTTCACAATATGCGGCATGAGATCCCCTCCTGCCTTCCCTACACTCCGAGCCCCATTCCCACCACCACCCAGCAGCGCTGCCCCTGGCCCCTGCCCCTGTCCACCATATCAGCACGCTTGCTTCCGTCCGTGACTCCGTGTGGCCACACGCCCATGCCCCATACCCCACGCCTCCGCCTGCGGCCCATCTTCACGGTATCCTTCCACATGCACATGGACACCCTTTGGCTCCCTGCCCCCCTTCTACCCCACCCCCCAACCCCCCAGGACGACTTTAAAGCCATGAACATCCTGCTCCCCACGCACTACGTGCTCATAGCCAAGCGGTGCTTCAAGTCCATGAGGGACAATGACTTCAAGGTGGGCGCCAGGGAGGGTGGCCTTATGGGTGGATGGATAGGAGGCGGACGGAAGACGATGAACACGTACAGCGGGCAGCAGCAATGCAGGCGGCGAAGCGCGTGTTGCGTTCATAGTCAAGTCATGAAGGCGGCCATCTGCGGGGTGCAAAATGCGGGTGCTAGAGCACGGGTTCAATGCGGCTGTGGTCCTGTGGAGGCGTACGGCCTTGCCCTCGTACACCGTTCACTGCTGGCCCGCTTCTGCTGCCTTGAGCGTGCAGGTGTCCGAGAAGAACTTCTGAGGCGCCCGTGGATCACGGACGCCTAGTCCACAGCGCTGTCGCATTAGCGGGGGCGGAGGTGCTGGGGCCGACCGACTGACCGGGCACGGCGAGGGGTGTGAGGTGGTGACCGCAGGTGCTAGGACCTGGGGTGATACGGCCTACGGTATGCGGTTGTGCATCACGCCACTTGCCGCAGTCAGGTGTCACCAGGGCTGTCGGACCGCAACTAGGGAGGGTCGGGGCCGGGCACTGCGGCAGGGGTAGCAAGGAGTTAATGGCCGCGGTTTATGCACAAGCCCAAGGGGGCGCATTGGAGCGTGCTGTGCATGCCTTATGTAAGATGCGCTTGCTGCTGCACGTCGTGGCGCATGCGAGGGAGCACAGCCGCACACGGGATGTGAGGGGGCGAGAAGAGGCGCTACCCTACGTGCCATGTGCCACATGCGGGACGTCCGGGGGTCAGCAGGGGACCACGTTTTACGGTGTGCAGTAACCGGTGGCGGCGCATCCTGGTGCATGCCATGCCTCCATTGAGGTCAATTACGCGGGTAGCCGGCCACCGGGTTGTGCAGGGCAGGGCGCGTGCCTGGGGTTGGCCACTTGGGCTTCCATGCTGCGAGGGGCTTGGCAAGCCTTCCCTGGTCTTGCCGCAAGAGCTGGATCTCATGATGTGCATGATTGGAATGGCGGGATAACGGCTATCCGGTCCCAAGGGTGTCTCCCTTGACCGGCACGGTGCGTCTGTGCATGTGCATGTGCATATGCATGCGGGCATGAAGTTGGACCAACGCAAACCCTTTCCCGTCGAAATCTGGCATGCTTCTTGCCCTAGATGACAGACGACTCACTGGTTTCAGGCAGGTCTGGGCAGGTGCAGTGCCCGGTGTGAATTTTGCACGAGTGTGGCTGCGTGGACAGCTAAAGGTTGACCAGATGACCGCGTATGGTGCCGTGGTGGTGTTCTTGAACCATAGTTGTGTGAAGCAGACGGCAACTCCTGGCGGAAACACAGTACCAGGCGGTGGTGCGGTGGCCAAGCAATCACGTGTTAAGGTTATGGCATACTGCTGCCCCACCATAACTGACAGGGTGCTATGTAGCAGCTCTGTAGCCTGTAGCTGCTTCAAGGCCAGCAGCCGCAACCCGTGTGCACGGCCTGCCCCCTCCCTAACCACAGCCCTGTCGTACAGCAAACGGTTGCAGCAGGGGAGGACCAGCAAGCCTACACGCAGAACGTTGATTGACCTGCATTGCGACTAGCTTGCGACATCGCGTATTTGGGCTCTGCTGAGCCCTACGATCTCTGACGGTTTGTCGGCATACCACCGTGGTCGCGCCAAAACTTGCTGCGTTCAAACTATACGGAAGTAGGTAGTGCGTCCTTTAATTTTTAAGATACTCGCTAAGCAGCAGGCGACCTTGTTCGTGTCTGGGCGGCGATGCGCCCTCGGCGCTGCCTGGGCTGGGCTTAACCAGCGAGGGCAATTTGCAGTCCTTTCAAACTTAATCGGAGAGAAGGACCTACGATACGATGGGCAAGGGACTCGCGCTGACTGTGACGGATGATGGGCAGGTGCGTCCGGCAAGGCCGAGGCCACGCCAGCCCACGCCCTGCGCCTGGCCTGCGGCCTTCTGCACCCTACCTCACCCCCCAACCCCCACACCCTCACGCTTACACCGCACGCCTAACTGTCTCAATCGTCTTACAAGTTCCATGTCACCAGCCAGGTGGCGTGGGGCCCTGGCCGCGGTTTGGCAGAAAAGGGGCACGCAGTGCTCACCCAGTACAAAACCCGTCACGTCCCCACTCGCGCCTCAACGCCTCAGCACACCCCTTCACCCCCGCAGGTGCCCCGGCTGACCACGCTGCTGCGGGCCCTGGTGGCGGACCAGGCCGGCCCCTCCGCCGCCCCCCACCTCAAGCTTGACGTGGGGGCGCTGGCGGTGGCGCGGGGGGCGGCGCTGGAGGGCAAGAGGGCGGCGGCAGGGGGCCCGGGGGCGGGGGCGGGGAAGGCAGGGGCGGGAGGAGGCGGGGCGGGCGCGGGGGGCGGCGCGATGTCCGCTGCGGAGGCTGAGGACTCGCTGCTGGAGGAGCTGTTTGGCAGCTGGAAAGCAGGTGGGCGGGCAGGTGGCGAGGAACAGCGGTTCACACGTGGCTGGGGTTGCGCGGGCTGGATTGGTACGGGACTCGCGTGGCTGGCCTGGAGTTGACCGCCTTGTGCACGCCGCCTCTGGGGCCGAGCTACTGCGGAAGCCACTCTCTGTGCACCTTCCGGCGGTTTCCCGCAGCTCCCAAGGCTGCCCGCGACGAGTACGACCGCTTCATCCGTGCCGTGGCTGCGGCGGTGGAGGGGGAGCACTCCAGCGGCGACCTGCGGGCGCTGTGCGGCGTGGTGTGGAGGCAGCTGGCCGCGCTGCCGCCACCGGACACCTCCCGCGGGCGCGGCATGCAGCAGGCACTGAGGCCGCACAGGTGGGGGCCACCGGGGTGGTAGATGTGGGAGTAAGGAGGCAAGGGGACTTGGCAGCGTGAGGTTGTGGCGGCTGGTTTCTGGGCTTGGGGGTCGAATTGATGGTCCTTAGGGCCCCCATGCAGCAAGCCTGGTAACACACATGCCCATGTGTGCGGTGTGAAGGTGGCCCTGCCCTGGCTAGCCCTCCGCCGTTTGAATGGCCTCCTCGCTGTCCATGCGAGGGTAGGCCCAAGCCCTACCCTGCCTCGTGCGCGTGCTGTGCCGCAGTACCGAATGTCGAGCAGCACCTGACAGCCCATGCCTTGCCCCCCGTCGCCCCCTGTCGCCCACGCAGGGATGCCCTGGTTGGCGTGCTGGGCCCCGTGGTGCGGGAGGCGGCGCTGCCCGCCCTGTGGGAGGTGGTGCAGCGCCTGACGGAGTGGAGGGACAAGCTGGGGGCGGGAAAGCAGCAGCAGGAGCAGCAGCAGGGTCGCCAGCAACAGAAGGGCGCTGCGGGTGCAGATGCCAGCAAGGGCGAGGTAGGTTCGGCTGGGAGGGGTCCATGACTGGCGGCCAGAGCCAAAAGGAGCGCTGCCTCACCCGTTTGACCCCGTTGCGCCCCAGTAGGCAACTGTGGTGCGGTATGAAAGCGTAGGTCGGGCTGTCGACGACCCCTAACCCACCTGCCTGCACCTTCCTCGCAGCGCGGCGAGTTCGGCTCCGACCTTGACTTCACCTTTGACGACCAGCTGGGCCTGGGGAAGCTGCCGGCAGCTGCCGCGCTGGACCTGCTGTGCGGCTGCGGGGCGGGGGCGGCGGGGGCCAAGGGCGCGGGGCCAGGGAGCATGGCCATCGGCGTGTCGCGCGCAGGGGAGCCCTCGCCGGCGGAGCTGCGGCAGATGGCGGCGGGGGTGGGCGGTGGTACGGCAGATGACGGCCCGGCGGTGCCGTACACCATGTACGACGATGACGATGACGACGGGGAGACGCTGGACCGCAAGAAGCTCAAAGACGTGAGCTTTGGGAGTTGGGGTGGAGGTCGGGGTGGGAAACCTTCCAATCGGAACGGTACTGGGCCATGGGCTCATCGTTGGCCCTTCACTTCCGCCTGTCAAAGCTGTAACGGCCGGTTCTAGCATACCGTAACTTACATGCATGCAGCACAAGGGCTTTCCCTGAAGCCCTCCATAGCAAGGTAGATGCAGCACAAGGGCTGTCCCTGAAGCCCTTGATAGCGAGTGTGCCTCGTACCTGCATTTATGGCCACCCCTGCCAACGCCCGAACTGCCCCTTTCCCTGCGCAGGTTGGCGTGGTGTGGCTGTACCGCTGGTGCGAGCGCATGGTGGGCCCGGGGGACGAGGCCATGTCCGCCGCCACCGCCGTGGCCTCCGTACTGCTGGCGGCGGGCGGTACGGCGGGCGGTACGACAGGGGACGAGGTGGCGGGCCAGCTGTTCGACCTGCTGGGGGACGCGGCGTTCGAGGGGCTGCACGAGCTCATGGAGAACAGGTAGGGTCGGAGCGTGTTTTGGGGCAGGGAATCCGAGTGGGATTCACGTGTGTTGGCATGTGTTTCTGTGAATGGCGTGGGCGTGCAAAGGTAGCAGGTTCGAGGGCATTGGGCCGACGCGTTACCATGGCGGAACGGGGTGAGTCTGAAAGACGACACGTCCTTAGTTCCCAGGTAACTACGTCTTGCGCAATGCCGGCCTCACCCCTGACCCGCCCGCACACACACGTGCCACAGGCGTGCCGTCACGCGGGCCCTGAGCGCCGCCATCGAGCGTTACAAGGAGTCCCAGGGCGGCGCTCCGGCGCTGGGGCTGGCGGGCGGCGGGCCCGCCATGCCGGTGTACGGCACGAGCGTTACGGTCAACAGCACCAGCCAGAAGCTGCTGGCCAAGCTGCAGCGCAAGGACGCAAAGCGGGTGCGCGTGCATGCAACACCGTGTACAGCAAATTGCAATACACATGCATTGCAGGGATGTGCGATGTCGGTGCTGCCCCACTACACGCGGCTTGTTCCCCGGTTAGATACCTTCGGGTAGAAAGCTACGGGCATTGTAAGGCAATGTAAGGACGCGGCCTGTTAAGGCATCTTATGGTGGCTTGCTCGCTGTGCATGGCGACGCGTCTCCTGCCACAGGGTGGCAAGAAGACGGACGCAGAGGTGGAGGTGGAGTGGCTCATGCAGGTGCGGGCGGGGGCGGGGGCGGGGCACGTGTGCAGCACTGGGGTATGTTGCGAGGATCATGCAGGTGGGGGCAGGGCTGGTCGGTCAAGCTGACTGCGGGCTGGGTGTGCGTGCGGGTGAGCACCTTTGCCTCAGTGTCGCTGTAACGGTGGACTGCCACACATCTAGGCATTCCAGCTGCTGCCTAGGTCCGTCACCAGCAACTTTACGCAGTACGAGCCCCCTGACCCTTGGCATCCTGACGTGCCCATGGCCCCGCAGGCCGGCTACCAGGCCCTGATGGACATCGAGGCCCCGCCCGCCTCCGCTGCCAACACCATCGTGCTGGCGGGCGGGGTCGAACTGAGGATCGGCACGGGCGAGGGCCGCGGGGCCACCAAGGGGGCGCTGCCCAAGGGCACCGTGCGCAAGTGGGTGCGGGGGCCGGGGGAAGGCGGGAATCCGTGGGACGAGGGGGAGCGGGGAGGGAGCCTTGTGGGCCCCTGGGGCGGGTGAGAGGTTGGAGTGCGTACTGCGCAGACGCACTGTTGGCTGGTTGCATGGAGGGGCGATGCCCAAAGGTGCGCTGTTGTCACGCAGAGCGCGTCGAGGTGCGGGCGAACGATGGGGCCGGGGCCTAGGGAACGGGGGTTGCGGCCTCCGGGTGGGGAGGCCAGGCGAACGGTCGGAGCTGGGCGCAGCCTCGAGTGACAGCGTGTGGTGTGGCGCTCCGTTTCTCTCTCGCTCGGCTTAGCGCCAGGCCTGGGCTGGTTGCGACTCACAATAATCAGAACACTGTTTTCCACATCTCGGGACCCGCCTTCCTGTAACCCCCAGGAACTTCAAGGGCTACGAGGAGGTGCACGTGCCCGCCGCCCCCAAGGCCCCTCCCCCCGGGGAGGACGAGCTGGTCAAGATCAGCGACCTGGATGAGTGGGCGCAGGTGGGGGGGCGTTGTGCTGAGTGTGTGCGTCCTATGGGGGCAACCTACACCCGCATAAGGTCCCCTTTCCCGGCGCCTCGCGCCTTCCAGGCGCCTCCCCCTCACGCGTCTATCGTATTCGCGTTTCCTTCCACTCTTCCGCCCTCCCAACGCCCAACGCCCTCCGTGTCCCACCGCCACAGCTCGCATTCCCCGGCTACAAGTCGCTGAACCGCATCCAGAGCCGCATCTTCAAGACAGCCTACACCAGCAACGAAAACATCCTCGTGTGCGCGCCCACGGGTGGGTGGGCGGGGGTGGGGTGGCGTGGGAGTTGGAGGCAGGCTGCACGAGTGTGTCACGGGTATGTCGGGGGGAGTAAGCCGGCCGGAAGCCAAGGGTGGTTTTAGGGGCCGGGGTAAGGGCAATAATGGTAACTGTACGTTTCTGCGGCTGGAGCGTCTCGTGCGCACACGGCTTGGTGTGGGTTGTGGGACTGTGTATGTTGCCTCACATCGAACCGAAGGGGAACCGTGTTGCAGGGCACAATAAGGGCACCGTGGCACCCTACCCCGCGTTTGCGGTCGTCCCTATCTGATCAAGCCCCGCTGCCTACACTACTGTCGGCAACAGCTTTACCGCACCCTCCCTTCCCCGCCCCCAGGCGCGGGCAAGACCAACATCGCCATGATCACCGTGCTGAGGGAGGTGGGCGCCAACATGCGGCACGGGGTCATCCAGAAGGCGGACTTCAAGATCGTGTACGTGGCGCCCATGAAGGTGCGGTAATGGGCGGAGGCGATGGGTGCTGATGGTGGTGTGTATTAAGGCCCTGTGCCCGCATCAGGATCGTGCACATGGCGCCCATGAAGGTGGGGCCTGGGGCGGGAGACGATGGGTGGGGTACATCCGTTGCGGTCACGGCCGGCTGTTCTGATATGGCCAGAAGGGCCTCCCGGCCCGTGTAACCGAGGGCGCATGCACGTGGCACCCATGGGAGCCCGGGCGTGGGACGGAGGGGGCCGATTCCGGGATCCTGCACCACTGTTGCACCACTGTTGCAGGTCTGGGGACGTAACAAGATCTACAAGGCGCAACTACGCAACTCACACGGTGGTTCCCTTGCGTCGTGCTGTGCAGGCTCTGGCGGCGGAGGTGACCGCCAACTTCGGCAAGAGGCTGGAGCCGCTGGGTGCGTGCATCGGGGACAGTAGGGGAGGAGTAAATTGAGTGCGAACAGGAATGGGGTGAAGCTGCGGGCCTTGAAGCCCAGTTCGGGGGATTGGCCATGGCGCAGAGGAGATTAGAACTGTGTGGGGCGGTACGTCAGGCACTAGACCTGACTGCGTCATACTCCGGGCCACCAACGTTTGTCACGTGCCACGTGCCCTCCCTTGCTCTGTAACGGCTCTGTAACGCACGCGCCCACACCCACACGCTTCCGTCCCTGCCCCCTCCCCCAGGCCTGTTGGTCCGCGAGCTGACGGGCGACATGCAGCTGACCAAGCGGGAGCTGGCGGAGACGCAGATGATCGTCACCACCCCCGAGAAGTGGGACGTCATCACGCGCAAGGTGCGGCGGGGTCGGCGTGGACATAGAGCCGTGTAGCGAATGTGGATGCGGGAATGGTGAACGCGCAAGGTGCGTCGGGGTCGGCGAACAATTCGTAGCCGTGTGGCTGGTTGTCGTACGTGGCCGTCTGACATGCGCTGGCAAAGGATGTGCCTGCCCGTCGTGCCCATGCCCGCTTCGCTTGTCCTCCGCTCCGGTTCGGCCCTGGCCATGCCCCAAACAACGCATGTCAAAGTACGGCCAAAACAGCGTCCGGTGGTTTGTTCCCATACAACGTGGCAGGGTTGCGACGTGTCAGTGTCCTCGCTGGTCAAGCTGGGTTTTGCCGACAAGGTGCACCTGCTCCACCCGTACACCCCGACACGCTAACACACCTGACCCTTAATACACACACACCTCACACCCGCGCAGGGCGGCGACGTGTCGGTGTCCTCGCTGGTCAAGCTGCTCATCATCGACGAGGTGCACCTGCTCAACGACGACAGGGGGCCCGTCATCGAAGCGCTGGTGGCACGCACGCTGCGGCTTGTGGGTTAGGCGAGAGGGCGCAGGCGTGCGTATCTGGACCCCTAACTGCTAACGCTGAAATTCGGAGGCTGCTCACGTGTTAGCCTGAAGCAGATACGTACTTTCTAACGGACGTCCATCTGGGCCTCTCCGGTCCGGATGGACGCATGCGCCCTTCCTCTTTCATCCCTCGCTACCTTTCTTACCACACCTCGTTCCTCCCGCGTGAAACACTCGGCCAGCCTCAACTCGCTGATGCTGACTCCTCCTCTGATTCTCCCATAACTCGCCCTCGTTTAGGTTGAGGCCAGCCAGAGCATGATCCGCATCGTGGGCCTGTCCGCCACGCTGCCCAACTACGAGGACGTGGCGGCCTTCCTGCAGGTCAACCCAACAACAGGTGCGTTTGGGGAAGAGAGGGTTGCGCCTTTCTACCGGGGTGGGGGCTGGGGTGCGTGCGCGGGGAGCGCGAAGACGTACTAGACGGTGCTGTGACACGTCTGCACAGTTTGGACTGTAAAACGACTCCGACGTTTGCTCCTCATGCGCAAATCGGGCTTGCCCAGGTGCTGGGCCCTTTCTCTGCTGCTCCGCTTACCCTCCTCCCATAGCCCTCCTCGCCCAACCCCTACCACCCATCCTACTACGAGAGTGCACCACATTATCGGCATATTGTGTGCTCCTCCCCTGCGCCCCCAGGTCTGTTCTACTTCGATGCCTCGTACCGCCCCGTGCCGCTGGAGATGCAGTTCGTGGGCGTCAGCGAGAAGAATTACCTGGCCAGGCAGAACGTCATGAACGAGGTGTGCTACAACAAGGTGAGGGCCAGCGCGCGTGTGCACAATCTCATCTGTGCGTACAACATTCTGCGGAAGTGAGAGTATGAGCCGAGCAGCCTGTGCCTTGTTACAACAGTCGTCCGCCGCGCCCTGCCCCTGCTTCTCCTCCCGCCCAGATGGTTGAGAGCCTGAAGCAGGGCTACCAGGTGATGGTGTTCGTGCACAGCCGCAAGGACACCGGCAAGACGGCACGTGTGTTGGCGGACCTGGTGGCCAAGGGGGGCGACGGCGGGCTGCTGGACACGCGGGACCACGACAAGTACGGCCTGTTCGCCAAGGACGTGCGCAGGAGCAGGTGAGGTTGTGGGTTAAGGGCAACTGGACACGAGGGTTGGGGATGGGCGTAACAAGAGGTGATGGGGAGTGTGGGCTGGTTGCTAACGACATGCGTGGGAGCCGGTGGATATGGGAGGAAACCGCAGAGCGCCAGGAAACGCGAGGAAACCGGTGGGGTGCCTGTTGGGCTTGGGTCCCGTGGGTTCCGCTGCATTTGATTAGGCGAGTACACCCCTAATACACACGTGCCCAGGAACCGCGAGATGGCCGAGCTGTTCGACCTGGGCTTCGGCATGCACCACGCCGGCATGCTGCGCGCCGACCGCTCCCTCACGGAGCGCCTGTTCGCGGAGGGGCTGCTGCGCGTGCTGTGCTGCACTGCCACCCTGGCGTGGGGCGTCAACCTGCCCGCGCACACAGTCATCATCAAGGGCACACAGGTGGGTGTGGCATTTGGTGGCGGGTTGGCACCCTGTGAGGCGAGAAATGCTGCGGGCAAATGTAGGTCGGGCGCGTAGGCGGATGGTGGATTGGCGCGGGTTGGCAAGGCATCTTACCAATTGGCAGGTTGCCTGGATCCCGTTGTTGCCCGCACCCAAGTCTAAGCCACCCTTCGCCCTCCACCCACCCCGACTGCCGGCCCCCAGGTGTACGACGCCCAGAAGGGTGGCTTCAGCGACGTGGGCATGCTGGACGTGCAGCAGATCTTCGGCCGCGCGGGCCGCCCGCAGTTCGAGGACAGCGGTGCGTCGTGCGTTGACCCGCCTGGGACCTCGTGCACGGGCCTCCTGTCTGCCTGATGCGATTGAACGTTAGCGAGCAGGGCGCATTTGACACATGTATTCCGTTGACGCAAGTCGCTATGTTGTCGCCACCCCACCTCGTCGCGACGCTAGTCCACATACGTGTAGGCCCCTACCTTCCTTCTGTGTCTCCCGCCTTACAAGGAATCCACATTCCTCGCAACATCGTTCCCCCCCAGGCCTGGGCATCATTATCACGACGCACGACAAGCTGGCGCACTACCTGTCCATGCTGACGCACCAGGCGGCCATCGAGAGCCAGTTCAAGAAGAACCTGGTGGACAACCTCAACGCAGGTGGGAGGGGGCGGGGGAAGGGGGTGGGAAAAGGGGGTGGAGGAAGGAGTGGGTGTGCTTTTGGGGACACAAGTCAAAACTCTCGGGCAGGGATCAGGGCCGCTGGCATGCACTCTGTGTTGTGTCGCCTGCGGCGCTGGGCTTTCTCCCCCAACCGTTATGCCGCCCGGCCTCCAAACGTCCCCTTGCACTTGCGCCGCCACGTCCCTCGTGTGCCGTGAGCTCCTATCTTAGGCCCCCGTCCTGCTCTGCGCCGTTACCCCCTCCCCCGATGCGTGCAGAGATCGTGCTGGGCACGGTGACCAACGTGCGCGAGGCCGTGGGCTGGCTGGGCTACACCTACCTGGCCCGCCGCCTGGAGCGCAACCCGCAGGCGTACGGCGTCACGTACGACCAGCTGGTGGTGGACCCGGGGCTGGACGGTAAGTGGACAGCAGCAGCAGCAGCAGCAGGCTGTGTGTTGGTGTGTGGTCAACGGGTGTATAAGCGCATGTACGGCAGCCGCTGCAACCAGCCAGTGCTGAACACGCCCTCCTGCGGGTGCACCATGCAGGCAGTCCTCTACTGGTCCTTCCGCCCTGTCTCACTCCCACGTCCTTTGAAGTCTAGGAGTACACGTGTTACCCCCTCAACACCGCTCTTACCTCACCCTTCACCCTTAACCCACTTCGCCCCCTAGCCCACAAGCGCGACCTGGTGGTCAACGCCGCCCGCTCGCTTCGCGACAGCCAGATGGCCGTGTTCGACGAGCGCAGCGGCGCGCTGTACGTAACGGAGCTGGGCCGCGTGGCCAGCCACTTCTACATCCGGGCGGCCTCCATGGTCACCTTCAACGGCGCGCTGCGGCCGCACATGGGGCCGGGGGAGGTCATCAGCATGGTGGCGCAGAGCGCGGAGTTCGAGCAGCTCGTGGTGGGTGTGGGTGGGGTACGCGTGAAGGGCAAGGGGCCAGAGAGTCACGGATACGCTGATGCCTGCACGCGGAGAGCGACTTCGTTGAAAAGGCGAAAGCGACAGCAGTGGATTAGTGGGTAGGGTTGGGTGTGTGCACGGGTTGCCCTTAGTACACGAGACCTGTTGCTGTGCGGAATGCACCTCCTGCCGCACCAGCCACCGCGTGCTGTGCAGATTGCCCCGTGTTGACCCCCTCCCCGATCTCAGAGAAGACGACCTGCCCGAGGTTACTCCATACGACTCGCCTAGCCACACCAGCTTCCGCTCACACACCTGCTTCCGTGTTAACCCACACCCTGCTAACCCACACCCTCCCAACCCACCCCCCAGCTGCGCGAGGAGGAGCTGCCCGAGCTGGACGAGATGGGCCGCTCCGTGCCGTACCCCGTCAAGGGGCTGGGCGGCAACGACAACAAGGCGGGCAAGGCCAACGTGCTCATGCAGGTGGGTGGGGGAGGATGGGGGTTAGGCGGTAGGAAGGCAGCCGCAAAAGTTTAACCCAGCCCAACCCGTTACCGGACTGCCTCGGGCGAGTAGTCGAGGAGGATGGAGGAGGGGGAGGTCGTAGTGGTGTCTGTGCCCACAGCCTCGGCCTCCCATCCCCTTCACGCAGCGCTTGCTTGCCTTCGTTGGCGCCCCTCCAATTGCTATGATCACGTGCATGTTGTGCATGTGCAATCACCACCTGTCGTTTACCTTACCTCTCAACTCCTTGCCCATTCTTCTTCCCTTCCTGCTCCTCAACCCCCTCCAGGCCTGGATCTCCCGCGCTCGCGTGGAGTCCTTCTCCCTCACCGCCGACCTCATGTACGTGTCGCAGAACGCGCCGCGCATCATGCGGGCCATCTTCGAGATATGCCTCCGGCGCAAGTGGTCGTCCATGGCGGACACCACGCTCACGCTGGCGCGGTGAGGATGCCTGGGGGATGGAAGGGAGTGGAGGGGAGCGAGGCGGTTTAAAAGCTGCGACATGCTGCAAAGACGGGACCTGCGTGGGTGGAGAGGAGAGAGGGGGCCAGGGGGGAACGATGCGTGGCAGCAAGGTGCAGAAGTGCTGGTGGGACAGGGGGTTAACGGGAGATACCACGCTCACGCTTGGTACGGTGGGCCTGTAGGGGACGCATTGTTGGGGGTTAAGGGGTTACCGGGACAGGAACGGGCCGCGGCCGACGCCTTTCGATTTGTGGGGATGGCTGATGGCATGTTGCGTTTCGCGGAGGACCACCGCGCTGTCCCCATGCCAACAAAGCTCATGTCATCTAAACAATTGTGCTCCAATCATATAGCTGCATTGGCTTTGTGCTTTCCCATCCCCCAGGTGCCTGGAGCTGCGGCTGTGGCCGCACCAGCACCCCCTGCGCCAGTTCGAGGGCACCCCCGGCCTGGGGGCGGAGCTGCTGGCCAAGCTGGAGGACCGCCAGGCCACCATGGGGCTGTACGACATGTACGACATGGACGACAAGGAGATCGGGGCCATGCTGAGGCACCCGGCGGCGGGTGGGTGGCCGGCGGGGCGCACAACGCACCCGCGTGCTATGGCAGCACACCTGCCTCACGTATCCCCCTCACGTCCCACCGTCCCTTGGCCCCTCGACCCCAACCCTTGCTCCTGCGGCCCCCGCCTTAATACACACCTCCCCCAGGCCGTGTGATGAAGGGCTGCGTGCTGCCTTTGTTCCCATCTCCGACCCCGCCCCTGCACCCCTCTGCCTTAATGCACACCTCGTCCGCAGGCCCGGTGGTCAAGGGCTGCGTGCACGCCTTCCCCTCCCTGGAGCTGTCCGCCCAGCTGCAGCCCATCACGCGCACCGTGCTGCGCATCCAGCTGGCCATCCGGCCCACCTTCGAGTGGCGCGACAGGCAGCACGGCGGCAGCGTGCGGTGGCACATCTGGGTGGAGGACGGACAGAACGAGCACATCTACCACAACGAGGTGCGTGTGTGTGTGCGAGGCGAGGGGAGAGAAAAGGGGGAGGCACGGAGAGGACGGGGTAGAAGTCTTAATTTGAATGCACCACAGTACCGTTTTTGTTGTGACGGCGCTCGAGTAGGCTGACCGCCTATTCCTGGTCGTGTAGAGCAGCGCCCCTCACTGCAGGCCTCTGCCCCCATTTTCTTATC
>VFQN01000931.1_pt1 | contig 51934 bp, 52 predicted proteins | sample 3512371 | NCBI WGS metagenome assembly VFQN01 (sample SAMN10412370, study PRJNA504923) | tailings metagenome | isolation source: Replicate 2 from Balatoc abandoned mine | place: Philippines: Itogon, Benguet | collected 2017-08-28
ATCATAACCTGCTGGTCGGCGAAAGCTCGGCCGAGCGCATCAAGAAGACCATCGCCTCCGCGTGCCCGCCCGACGACGGCGAGGGCCGCACGATGGAGATCAAGGGCCGCGACCTGATGAATGGCGTCCCGAAGGAGCTGGTCATCACCGAGCGGCAGATCGCCGAGAGCCTGCAGGAGCCGGTCAGCGCCATCGTCGAGGCCGTGAAGGTCGCCCTGGAGAACACCGCGCCGGAACTGGCCGCCGACATCGTCGACAAGGGCATCGTGCTCACCGGCGGCGGCGCGCTGCTTGCGAACATGGACACCGTGCTGCGCCAGGCGACCGGCCTGCCGGTCTCGGTGGCCGAGGATCCGCTGCTTTGCGTCGCCCTCGGCACGGGCCATGCTGTCGAGAACATCGTACGACTGCGCGGCGTCCTTTCGTCGATGTACTAACAGGCCACGCCGCCGCCCGCTTGGGTTAGAATGGGCAGGAAATGGCGATTCGGGACGACTTCGAGGTAGTCGCGAGCCAGGTGCGCACAGTGGTGCAGCGCTTTGCCCTCGGCCTGCTCGTGATCGCAACCTTCGGAGTCATGCTGGTCGGAAAGGCCGACACCGTCCTGGTCGAACATGCCCGGGTGCTGGCGCTCGACATGGTGAGCCCGGTGCTGGAGGCGATCGCGCGGCCGGTCGCCTATGCCAACCGCGCCATCGCCGATCTCCGGGAGTTCGCGTCGCTGCGCGAGGAGAATGCGCGCCTGCGCGAGGAGAATGCCCGGTTGCTCGCCTGGCAGACCGCAGCACGCCGGCTGGAGAACGAGAACGAGGGGCTGCGCAGCCTCGCCAGGTTCCGCGAGGGGCCCGAGGCCTCGTTCATCACCGCCCGTCTCGTCGGCGACAGCGTCAGCGCCTACATGCGCGGCGCCCTTCTGAACGTCGGCCGCCGGGTCGGCGTGGCGACCGGACAGGCGGTGGTCACCGGCGAGGGGCTGGCCGGCCGAATCGCCGAAGTCGGCGAGAACAGCTCGCGCGTCCTGTTCGTGACCGACGTCAACTCGCGCCTCCCCGTGCTGGTCGAGCGCACCCGCGAGCGGGCCATCCTGGCCGGCGATAATTCGCCGCGGCTGCGCCTCACCCTGCTGCCGAGCATTGCCGGCGTGCAGACCGGCGACCGCATCATCACCTCTGGCCATGGCGGCAGTTTTCCGGTCGGCATCCCGGTGGGCGAGGTGGTCGAGACCAGCGACGGCAGTGTCCGCGTACGGCCGTTCACCGATTTCTCGCGCCTCGAGTTCGTGCGCGTCGTGGACTACGGCGTGACCGGCCTGGTCGGGCCCGGAGCGCCGGCGCCGGCAGCGCCGCCGGCCGGCGTGCGGGTTCGCTGACATGCGCACCGACAGCACCCTCGCCACCCTCGACCGCTGGGGCAGGGCCGCCCTTCCCGGAACGGTCCTGCTGTTCTTCGTGTTGCTGACCCTCGCGCCGCTGCGCGCTCCCTATCTGTCGGATGCGCTGCCGCTGCTGCCGGTCCTGGTCGTGTTCCAGTTCAGCCTGGCGACGCCCGAGCGCCTGCCGGGGGCGCTGCTGCTGGTGATGGGCGTGCTGCTGGATCTGCTGCTGGGCGGCCCGGGCGCCCCCGTCGGCATCAGCGCGCTGGGCTTCATCCTGGTGCGCGCCGCCGTCATCGCCAATCGCCGTTATCTCGTGGGCGTTCCATTCCTGTTCCAGTGGATCGGCTTCTGCATCCTGTGCTGGGGCTACGTGGCGCTGGTCTGGGCCTTCACGACCCTGTGGACGTGGGCCGTCATCGATCCGGTCCCGGCGATGTTGCAGTATATCGTGATGATCGTGCTCTACCCGCTGCTGGCCCCGCTGCTCGCCCGTGTGCGCGCCCGCGACCCGCTGAACGTGCCCGAGCTGTCGCGCGGCTCGGCGCGGCCCGGGGAGACGACGACATGAGGCATTTCCGCCCATGAAACATTTCCGGAAAGGTGACGGCGAGCGCAGCGGCCTCTTCACCCGGCGGGCCCTGGTGCTGGGCGGCGCACAGGCGGTCCTGCTGACCGCGCTGGCCGGCCGCCTCTACCAGCTCCAGGTCGTCGAAACCGATCGCTTCTCCTCGATGGCCGAGGAGAATCGCGTCAGCATGCGCCTGCTGCCGCCATCGCGCGGCCTGATCTTCGATCGCGCCGGCGCGCCGCTGGCGGTCAATCGCAACAATTTCCGCGCCATGGCGGTGTCGGATCGCGGCCGCGGCGTCGACGTGCTGGTCGAACGCCTCGACCAGATCCTGGTCCTGGGCGACACCGAGAAGACCCGCCTGCTGCGCGAGCTGCGCCGCAACCGCAATGCACAGCCCGTCGTGGTGCGCGAGAATCTCGGCTGGGAGGAGGTCGCCCGGCTCGAATTCAACGCCCCCGACCTGCCCGGGGTCTTCATCGATCTCGGCCAGTCGCGCGACTATCCCGAAGGCGAGCTGATGAGCCACATCGTGGGCTATACCGGCCGCGTCGCCGACGAGGATCTCGCCGGCCGCGACGATCCGGTGCTGCAGCTCGCGACCATGCGGTTCGGCAAGAAGGGGGTCGAGCGCTCGTTCGAGGACGAGCTGCGGGGCCGCGCTGGCGCCGTCCAGGTCGAGGTCAATGCCGTGGGCCGGGTCGTCCGGGAACTCGACCGCACCGAGGGACAGCCCGGCGCCAACGCGCTGCTCACCATCGATCTCGACATCCAGCGCTTCGCCGCCGAGAAGATGAAAGAGCACAAGAGCGGCTCCGTCGTCGTTATGGACGTCGTCACCGGCGACGTCATCGCCATGGTTTCTACTCCCGGCTTCGATCCCTCGACCTTTGCGCGCGGTATCACCCAGGCGGAGTGGCGCGAGCTGCTCGACGATCCCGAAAGGCCACTGCACAACAAGGCGATCGGCGGAGTCTATCCGCCAGGCTCGACCTACAAGATGGTGACGGCGCTGGCCGCGCTCGAGGCCAAGGTGATCGATCCCTGGACGCGCCTGCCGTGCCCCGGCTACCTCGAGCTGGGCAAGATCAAGTTCCATTGCTGGCTGAAGGGCGGCCACGGCTCGACCAACGTCTCCGAGGCGATCGCCATGTCGTGCGACTGCTTCTTCTACGAGGCGGCGCGGCGGGCCGGCGTCGATCGCGTGAGCGACATGGCGCAGCGGCTTGGCTTCGGCAAGGTGAGCGAACTCGGCCTGCCCGGCGAATCGGCGGCCAACCAGCCGACCCGCACCTGGAAGCAGGAGAAGATCGGCAAGGCCTGGCAGCACGGCGACACGTTCAACCTCGGTATCGGCCAGGGCTATATGACCGCGACGCCGCTGCAGCTCGCCATCATGACCGCGCGCCTCGCCAATGGCGGCTACGAGGTCCAGCCCAACCTGCTGCTGGCCAGGGCCACGTCTCGCGAGGAGCTGGTGCCGCCGGCGCCGCGCACCAAGCCCACCGCGCCGTCGCTGCGCCTGAACCCGCAGCACCTGGCGGTGATCCGTCAGGGCATGTCCGATGTGGTCAACACCGGGCATGGCACGGCCAATGCGCTGCGCGCCAAGCAGCCCGAGTTCACCTTCGCCGGCAAGACCGGCACCGCGCAGGTCAAGCGCATCACCGAGCGGGAGCGCGAAATGGGCATCACCCAGGCGTCGCTGCCCTGGCACCTGCGCCACCATGCGCTCTTCGTGTGCTACGGCCCGGTCGACAATCCGCGCTATGCCTGCGCCGTGATCGTCGAGCATGGGCAGGCCGGCGGCGCGACCGCGGGCCCGATCGGCCGCGACGTCCTGATCGAGACCATGAAGCGCGACCCGTCCCGCCGCACCGACCGCTTCAAGAAGATGGCGTCGCGATGAGCCTCGCCTCGATGGGCGGCAGCGGCGCGTCGCTCGACGCCCCGGCACCGGTCGGCTTCGCCGAGAAGATCTGGCGCATCAATTGGGGGCTCGTCCTGGTCCTGTCGGCGATCGCCGGCATCGGCGTGCTGGCGCTCTATTCGGCGGCCGGCGGCCGCTTCGAGCCCTGGGCGGCGCGCCACGCGGTGCGCTACGGCTCGGCCCTGGCCCTCATGCTGGTGGTCGCGCTGGTCCATCCCAAGGTCTGGCTGACGCTCGCCTGGCCGATCTACATCGTCTCCGTGCTGATGCTGGTGGCCGTCGACGTGATCGGCAAGATCGGCATGGGCGCCCAGCGCTGGCTGGTGCTCGGCCCGATCCAGATCCAGCCCTCCGAGATCGCCAAGGTGGCGGTGATCCTGATGATCGCCCGGTACTATCACGGGCTGCGGCGGGAGCAGGCCGGGCAGTTCCTCTACACGCTGCCGCCGCTCGCGATGATCCTGGTCGTGGTCGGCCTCGTCATGGTCCAGCCGGACCTCGGCACCGCCATGATGGTGCTGATGGGCGGCGGCGCGCTGCTGTTCGTGGCGGGCGTGCGAATCTGGATGTTCCTGGCGGCCGGCGTCAGCGCCGTGGCCTGCCTGCCGATCGCCTGGTCGCTGATGCACGAATACCAGAAGAAGCGGGTGCTCACCTTCCTCGATCCCGACCGCGATCCGCTGGGCGCCGGCTATCACATCACCCAGTCGAAGATCGCCATCGGCTCGGGCGGCATGTTCGGCAAGGGCTTCCTCAAGGGCACGCAGTCGTCGCTGAACTTCCTGCCCGAGAAGCAGACCGACTTCATCTTCACGACCTTCGTCGAGGAGTGGGGCATGGCCGGCGCCCTCGTGCTGCTCGGCCTGTTCGCGCTGGTCGTGGTCTGGGGCTTTTCGATCGCCCTGCGCAGCCAGCATCATTTCGGCCGCCTGCTGGCGCTGGGCGTCACGGCGATGCTGTTCCTCTACATGTTCATCAACACCGCCATGGTGATGGGGATGCTGCCGGTCGTCGGCGTGCCGCTGCCGCTGGTCAGCAACGGCGGCACCGCGCTCCTGTCGGTGATGTTCGCCTGCGGCCTGCTGATCGGGGTCAACGTCTACCGCGATGCGCAACTGCCGCGGACACGGTGAGCAGGCCTGCAAAATTTCCTTCAAAAGAGTCTATCGACAAGGCGGAACAGCCTTGGTATAGCCGCCGCCTTCCGGGCAATGACCCTGCTAGGCAGTGGGGGCGCATAGCTCAGTTGGTAGAGCAGCTGACTCTTAATCAGCTTGTCCCAGGTTCGAGCCCTGGTGCGCCCACCATTCCCGGACCAAGAGGCCCCACTGGTGTGGGGTTTTTTGTTGTAGGCACGCCGATGCACACTCCGGCCGAAGCTCGGGGCTGCCTATGCGGGAATTTCTCTTCAAGCCGGCGCATGAGATCGCTGACGCTCCTTGGCGGCGCGCCGATCTCAGGTCGAGACAATTGAGGCGGCGTTGCCGCCAGGGTGCGGCCGAGCGAGGGCTCCATGCTTTTGAGCAGGCGCGCGCTGATGCGCTGGCGCTAAAGCAGGCCTTCTCGAAAGGAGCGGCGGCGGGTCGCCTCGCGGGTGCCCCGATGTCTGTGAAGATTTCCGGGCTGACGGGGTCGCCCATGACTCCCGTCTCAGGCCATCCTGAGCTCGTGCTCGATCAAAGGGAGTTTGTGCTCCGCCAAGCGGATCAGACTGGAAAGTGAGGTCGACGATGGCCGTCTATTTCGTCAGCTATACCTCAAGCGACACGGTCCACGCCCAGTGGATCGCACAGGAGCTGCACACTCTCGGCCATACGGCACACGTTCACGAATGGGAGGTCGGTGGTGGAGAAGACATCGCCGACTGGATGCTCAAGCGTTTCGATACGTCGGACCACGTGCTGTGCGTAATTTCGGAAGCCTACTTGAAGGCGCCTTATTCGAGCTGGGAACGCAACGCCGCGCTTTGGAAGACTGTGAAAGATCGCCCCGGGTTTGTACTTCTCGTGGTGGTCAAACCTTGCGCCCTGCCCGGCATGCTGGGGGCCTTCAAACGCTGCGAGTTGCACGGCCTGCCCGAGAACGACCAGCGCGTGCGCCTGCGTGAATACATTGAGAATCCCGCTCCACCTCTAGGACACATCTCCCTTCCTGTGCAAGTGGTCGCCGAATCCAACATAACGATTCGTGTACCAAGACATTTCATGGGCCGAGACGAAGCAATTGGTGCAATCGATAGAGCACTGACTAGCCCCCAAGGCCGAGTCGCCATCACCGCCTTGCACGGCATGCGTGGTGTAGGCAAGACCGTGCTAGCTGTCGCCTATGCCGAGCAGCAGCGCCACCGCTATCGGGCAGCTTGGTGGGTTCGAGCAGAAAACATATCAACCATGCGCGCCGATCTTGTCGACCTAGGTGTGCGACTTGGATGGATCGCCCCTGATGCAAAACAGGAGGAAGCTCTTGCTACAGTTATGGATCACCTTCAGCGTCAAGGTGACGGCATCCTCCTGATCTACGACAATGCTTTGGATGCGAGATCACTGCGACCGTTCTTGCCACGGGGCGGACGAGCCCGCGTGCTAATTACGTCGAACGACCATGCGTGGCGTGAGATTGCCGAACTCGTCGAAATTCGTGTGTGGCCACCAGAGATCGGCGCAGAGTTTCTGAGAGAAAGGTGCGGACGCCCAAACTGCCGCGCTGCGGCACTAGCGCTCTCTAAGACGTTGGGCGGACTTCCGCTAGCCCATGAACAAGCAGCAGCCTACTGTGAGCGGCTTGAGGATTCGTTTGACGATTATCGCCAACGCTTCGAAGCAACACCTATCCCATTTCTCGACGACACCGCCAATGCTGCTGAAGATTATCACGACCGGCGGACCGTGGCGCGGACCTTCAGCTTAGCGATTGAGGAGGCCGCAAAGCTTCATCCGGCAGCAGAAGCCCTCATAGTTCATGCGGCGCTACTTGCTGCGGAGCCGATCCCCCGCGACCTGTTTCGAGTGGTGCCCAGCCAGCCCTTCGCAACAGCGTTGGCTGGCGACGAATTGTCCAAAGCGATAGCAGCCTTACGGGCATTCGCACTGGTCGAGTCGGAAGTCGTTCCCGATGAACGAGCCCCTACGATCAAGGCCAATACCATCCGGTTGCACCGCCTCGTCCGCGAAGTAGCGGCGGCGCGTTGCACGGGTGAAAAGCGTGAAGATGTGCTTGTCGACCTCCTTCAGGCCCTCGCGGCGATGTACCCTTCTGCACTCCTCCTCGACTCAGAAGCTTGGCCACTGGCGCGTCGGCTCGATCCTCTGGCGATGGCGCTTGCAAATCAATTTAGCGATGAGCAGTCCGGAAGTGCAGCAACTGCATTGGTATGGGTTCTCGATCGGCTTGCCACGTATCGCCAATCGGCACATGCCGCGTTCGAAGAAGCCCGAGCAATTTTTGAGCGCGCCCTTGCCGTCAGCAAGAGAGCGCTCGGGACAGAGCATCCCACGACTGCGATGGTGCACAATGACTTGGGCGTTCTGTTTCATGAACTTGGGGATTTCTCAAAGGCGCAGCGCCATCACCGAGTCGCGAGATATATCCGCGAAAAGAACTGTGGTGAGAACTCCCCGGTGGTGGCGGACAGCCTCAACAATCTCGCACTTGCTCTCAAAAAAACAGGCGACTTTTCAGGCGCATTGCCGCTCTATCAGCGTGCCTTGGAGATTCGTGAATATCATTTTGGGCCAGACCACTCCAAGACTGCCAACAGTCTCGGAAACATCGCCGGCCTACTCGAAAGCCAGGGAAAATATGTTGAAGCGCGTCCCATGTATGAACGAGCCTTGGCGATCTACCTGAAAGTTTATGGGAGGGAACACTACCGCACTGCCATGATGCTAAACGACCTTGCTTTCCTTCTCGAAAGGTTTGGTGATTTCGCTTTGGCGGCAAATCACTACAACTCGGCTCTGGATATTTTCCATAGGATATTGGGTCCGGACCATCCGCGAACGAAAATGGTTGCCAACAACCTTGCGACCCTCGGCAAGCAATAGGCGTACCCGCTCAGACAAACACATACATTTGTTCAGACGATGATCATGGCTAAAGTCCTATATGACGAAGAAATCTGAAGCCTCGAAGTAAGGCTTCGCATCCTTTCGGCTATCTGTACTGCGACGGTAATCGGCTGACAGATGCCGCGCCCTTCCCTCTTACCGGCTCGTATCAGGTTCGAGCCCTGGTGCGCCCACCAATGCCCGTGAACCCTGCCGTATCGATCGCCGACCCAGCTGCCTCAGAACAGTGGCAGCGGGCCTGACGCCGCCCGTCTTGCCTCTGCGCCAGGAACGCCGAGGGCCCGCAGGATGGCCTCGGTGACCCGGGTCGCGTGGCCCTTCCGGGCCGTCCCGAGCGCGATGTTGCGCATCCCCTCCATCGTGGCGCCGATCACCAGGTCGAGCGCGGCCGCTGAATCGACGACGTCGAACTCGCCGGAGCGCAGGCCCTTGCGCAGCTCCGTGGTCACGAAGCCGGTGATGGTCTTGCGAAAGCCCGGATCGATCGAGGCGACGTCGAGGATCAGCAGCGCCCAGCGCGGCTTGGTCTCGGCCAGCCCGAGATAGCGCCGGCAGCCGGCCGCCATCTGCTCCGTGGCGGTCTTGAGCTGGGCCCGGCCGGGTGCGCTGCGGGCGCGGATCGTCTCGGCCAGTTCGATCGCGACGGCGCTCACCAGGTCGGCCTTGCTGCGGAAATGATTGTACACCGTGCCGATGGTCACGCCGGCGGCGGCGGCGATCTCCGGCAGGGAGGTGCCGGCAACGCCCCGCGCCGAGAACGCCTGGGTCGCCGAGGCGATCAGCAGCCGTCGCGTGCGCTCGCGTTTCGGGAGCCGCGTTCCCGGCGGCGCGGGCTGCAGGAGGTCGGGGAGGGGCTCCAGCTTCATTGAATTAATGTCACTTGTCGTCCAATTTTGGATGGGTCATACAAATTTAGGGGGAGTTCCTTTCAGTATCGGGCGTAACCATGACATCTCACAAGGAACACAAACCGGATCCGGCAAGACGGGCATTGCTCGCGGCCGCCTCGGGCGCCGCCGCCGCCACCCTCCTCGGGCCGGCTTTGGCGGGCGTCGCGCGGGCGCAGGGCCAACCGGCCGCGCCGGCCGTCGTTCCCGCCTCGGGCAGCCGCGCCGCCCGCCCCAACATCCTCTTCGTCTTCACCGACCAGGAGCGCTATCACGCGAAGTGGCCGCAGGGGCTCTCATTGCCCGGGCACGACCATCTGCAGCGCCGGGGCGTGACGTTCACGAATCACCAGTGTCCGGCGACGATGTGCACCTCGTCGCGCTCGGTGATGATGACGGGGCTGCAGACTCCCGACAACGGCATGTTCGAGAATCTCGACGTGCCGTGGATGCGCGACCTGCCGCTCTCGCATCCGACTCTGGGGCACATGCTGCGCAAGGCCGGCTACTACACGGCCTACAAGGGCAAGTGGCATCTCAGCAAGGCGACCGACACGCGCGAGATCGGCTCGTTCATGACGGCGGAGATGGAGAGATACGGGTTCGCCGACAATTTCTCGCCCGGCGACCTGATCGGCCATACGCTGGGAGGCTACGGCTACGACCATCTCACGGCCGGCAGCGCCATCAACTGGCTGCGCACCTCGGGCCGGCCGCTGTCGGACCAGGGCAAGCCGTGGTGCATGACGGTGAGCTTCGTCAATCCGCACGACGTCATGTACTTCAACACCGATGCGCCCGGCGAGAGCGTGCAGGACAGCGGCAGGCTGCGCCTGCATGCCGCGCGTGCGCCCGAACATGCGCTCTATCGGAACAGCTGGGACGTTCCCGTGCCCGCCACCCTGCGCCAGCCGTTCGACGCGCCGGGACGGCCGGCGGCGCACCGCGAGTTCGACCGCATCTGGGATTACATCCTGGGTGACATTCCGCTCGAGGACGTGCGCTGGAAGCGCTTCAACGACTACTACGTCAACTGCATCTGCAACGTGGACCGGTCGATGGCAGCGCTGTTCGCCGAGCTCGATGCGCTGGGCCTGGCCGACTCGACCATCATCGTCTTCACCGCCGACCATGGCGAGATGGCCGGCGCGCACGGGCTGCGCGGCAAGGGGCCGTTCGCCTATCGCGAGACCAATCACCTGCCGTTCCAGATCGTCCATCCCGACGTGAAGGGCGGGCAGTCGTGCCAGGCCCTGTCGAGCCACATCGACATCGTTCCCACGCTTCTGTCGATGGCCGGGGTGAAGCCGGGCCAGGTGGGCGAACTCGCCGGCCGGGAGCTGCCGGGCCGTGACCTGTCGACTGCGCTCGGAAGTCCCGGCAGCCAGTCCGTGAATGCCGTGCGACCGGCGACGCTGTTCACCTACAGCGGTCTCGCCAGCAACGATGCGGCCGTCTTCGACTTCGCCGCCAGGGCGGTCATGGCGGGCAAGGACCCGAAGGAGGAGGCCAAGCGGGAGGGCTTCAAGCCGGACCTGCGCAAGCGCGGCCACGTGCGCTCAACCTTCGACGGCCGCTACCGGTTCACGCGCTATTTCTCCCCGCTCGACCACAACAGCCCGAAGACCCTCGACGAGCTGTTCAAGTGGAACGACGTCGAACTGTTCGACCTGTCGAGCGATCCGATGGAGGTGAACAACCTCGCGGTCGACCGGGCGGCCCATGCGGACCTGCTCACGACCATGAACGGCAAGCTCGAGGCGGTCATCAAGCTCGAGATCGGCAAGGACGACGGCCGTGAGCTGCCGAACATCGCCGGCATCGACTGGGGCGTCGACAAGATCGATCTCTAGGGATCGATCTTCGACACGGGAAAGGCCCCACTCGGGAAGGTGGGGCTTTTTCTTTGCGACGTTGATTTTCCACCGTCCGGGCTTGCTACAACGAATGGCTCCCGGAGTCCGCCGCATGCGTCTCGTCTGCTTTCTCCTCGCTGTCACGCTCGCAAGCTTCGGCGCCCGGGCGCAGGCGCCCGATTTCTTCGCTTTCGTACTGCTGGCCGAGGGCAGCGATGGCCGGCCCGTGCCGATGGTGCGCAGTGTCGCCGAACGCACGGCCTCCTGTCCGGTGCTGCGCGCCTCGGCGGGCGGCGTGACCACCACCATGACACCGCGCCGCCGCCCGCCGGGTGGTCATTTCGACGAGGTGACGGTCTGCGAGGCGCTCTATCCGGTGGGCGAGGCGGCCAGCGTCTTCCTGGGCGACCGTCGTATCGACCTGCCGAACGTTCTTCTCGGCACGCCGCGTCGCGTGGTGCTGATCGGCGACAGCGGCTGCCGCGGGCCCGCCAAGGACAAGCCGCAGGATTGCGCCGGCGACGGGTTCGCCAAGGTCTGGCCGTTCGGCGTGCTGTCCGACGAGGAGGCCGACAAGCGTCCCGACCTGATCGTGCATGTCGGCGACTACAATTATCGCGGCACCGAGCGCGGCCTGGCGCTGCCCCCCAGCCTCACCGGCTATGCCGCGCCGCTGACCGTGAATGTCTACGATACCGGCGATCTCGACGACGAGGACATCGCCAGCCTGCCGATCGGTGCGGCCTACTGGAGCCAGAATTTCGACGGCAGCCCGAATCCGGACAAATGGACCAACTGGCGCGACGATTTCTTCAGGCCGGCAGCCAGGCTCCTGGTCGCGGCACCGTGGCTGATGAGCCGCGGCAACCACGAGCTCTGCAGCCGTGGCGGTCCTGGCTGGTTCTATCTGCTCGATGCCGGGTCGACGTTGCTGGGGCCGGGCCACCGGCAGGTGGAATGCCCGCCGCAGCTGCCACCGGACTGGCGGCCCGGCGCCTGGCCCAAGCCGCCGGCGCAGCCCTTCGAGGGCATGCCCTTTCCGACCCACACCTCGCCGCCGTTCCGCCTGAAGCTCGGTCGCCTCAACATCATTGCCGTCGATTCGGCGAACGCCGCCGACGCGGTGCTGTTCAATCTCGAAACCTATATCGCGCAGTATCGCGAGGTGGCGCGGATGCTGGCGGAGGATTCGACCCCGACCTGGGTGGTGACCCACCGGCCGATCTGGGCGGTGGTGAAGCGCGACAAGGGCGGACCGATCGGCCTCACGCCGTACGGCTTCATCAACGAGACCCAGCGCGAGGCCGTCCATCGTGTATTCGGCCGCGGCCTGCCGTCCCATGTGACCGCCGTCATTGCGGGCCACATGCATCGCTTCCAGGCGATCGGCTTCGAGGGGGCGCACCCGTCCCATCTGGCGGTCGGCACCGGCGGCATGGAGCTGTCGCACGTGCAGCCGCCGCCTTCACCGGAGAATCCCAAGGCGCCGATCCGCGTGGACGGACTCGACAGGGGGCCGGCCTGGGTCGTCGGCCTGCGCGACTTCGCGGCGATGATCGTGCGGCCCGTGGAAGACGGGACCTGGACCAGCATCCTCTACGGTACTGAAGGTGAGACCCTGGCGATCTGCGATTCGCGCTGGCCGGGGCCCGGCCGCCAGCGCTCGGTGTGTGAACTCCGGTAACGTTCAGCGGCGCGCCGGTCCGGCGGCGATCTCGCGCTGATAGAACAGCAGGTCGAGCTCGGGCGCGGCCTTGCCGAGGCTCGTCAGGATCATGTGGGCGTGACCGCGGTGATGGGTCTGGTGGTTGAACCAGTGATCCAGCGCCGGCATCAGCTCCTGCACGAATTCCTCCGGAGTCGAGACGCGCCGGTAGCGGATCACGCCGGCGAGCCTCGCCTCGTCGAGACCCTCGATCCACGCGGCGATGCGCGCGTCCTCCGCTTCCCGCGCGGCCCGGAGCTTCTTGAAGTCGTCCTGCACGATCGCGTCCAGGCGGTCCGGCGCATCGCCCGCGCCCGTGAAGCGTTTCATCCAGATGAGATCCGTCGCCAGCAGATGATTGAGCGTGCCATGCATCGACTTGAAGAAAGCGCCGCGATCGGCGCGATATTCGGCGTCGCTGAGGTCGGCGGCGGCGTCATAGAGCCGGCGGTTGGCCCAGGCATTGTAGCCGGCGAAGGTGTGGTAGTGCTTCTTCATGCCGGCATCCTGCACCGGTCCCGTCCGCCTTCAAGATTGATCGGTTCTTTCAACCTGTCGTCCGCACGGCAGCCAGGAGTATCCAGATGACGAAACGCATCGGCATTCTCACCAGCGGCGGTGACTGCGCCGGCTTGAACGCCACGATCCGCGCGGTGGCGCTGCGGGCACATCACGGGCATGGCTGGACGACCGTCGGCCTGCGCTACGGCACGCTGGGACTGCTGGAGCGTCCGGTGGAGGCCGTCACCCTCGATCCCGACCGGCTGAGCGCCGCGCTGGCGCGTCAGGGCGGTACGTTCCTCGGCAGCACCAATCGCGGCAATCCGTTCGCGTTTCCGATGCCCGACGGCAGCCGCAAGGATCGCTCGGGCGAGATGGTCGAGGGCCTGAAGCAGCTCGGCCTCGACGGGCTGATCGGGGTCGGCGGCGACGGCAGCCTCGCCATCCTGCGCAAGCTCCTCGGCCCCTCGGGCATTCCCTTCGTCGGCATTCCCAAGACCATCGACAACGATGTCGGCTGCACCGAGCGCGCCATCGGCTACTCGACCGCGGTCGCCATCGCCACGGAGGCGCTCGACCGCCTGCAGCCGACCGGCGCCAGCCACGAGCGCACGATGGTTCTCGAAGTGATGGGCCGCGATGCCGGCCACATCGCCATCGCTGCGGCCATCGCGGGCGGCGCCGACGTCGTTCTCATCCCCGAAGTCCGCTGGCGGCTGGAGAACGTCGTGCGGCACATCGCCGGGCTGCGCGCCGTGGGCCGCACGTCGGCGTTGGTCGTGGTGGCGGAAGCCGCCGGCCAGTCGGACGAGGCGGTGGACCCTGCCGTCGACGCGCCCGATCACGGCGTCGGCGACTGGCTGGCCAAGCGGCTGGGCAAGGCCACCGGCGCCGAGGCGCGGGCCACGGTGCTGGGGCACGTGCAGCGCGGCGCGATGCCGACGGCGGAGGACCGGCTGCTCGCTTCGGCGCTGGGCGTGCGGGCGGTCGACCTGCTGGCCGAAGGAAAGGGCGACCACATGGTTGCCTGGTGGAACCGTCAGGTGATCGACGTGCCGCTCTCGCAGGTGGTGGGCCGGTCCCGGACCGTCGATGCCGACGGCACGCTCATCCGCACGGCGCGCGCGCTGGGAATCTGCCTGGGGGACACCGTCCAGCCGGCCGTCGAACGAGCCTGAATCCGACGGATAAACGAAACAAATGAAATAAACGAAACGAACGAAGTGAAGACGGCACCCTCCGTATCCGGTACCCGGTTACCGTCGAAATTGCCAAAAGCCTTCCAAGACAACCTGTTAGGCGAGATCGCTGCGCGCGAGCCAGAAGACCTCGCCCTCGCTGAGCTCGGTGTCGAGCCAGATGAAGGGAAGCCGCGGATAGGCGGCTTCGAGGGGCGGGCGGCCGCGGCCGATCTCGCACACCAGGCCGCCGCTCTTGGTGAGGTGCTTCGGCGCTTCGGCCAGGATGCGATGGACGAGGTCCAGACCGTCGTCGCCGGCCGCCAGCGCCAGGCGCGGCTCGTGCCGGAACTCGGGCGGCAGCTTCGCCATCCCACCGGCATCGACATAGGGCGGATTGCTGATGATCAGGTCGTAGCGTTGGCCCTGCAGCGGCTTGAACAGATCGCCGCGATGCAGGGTGATGCGATCGCCGAGACGGTGCGTCGCCACGTTTCGCCGGGCCAGCGCCAGCGCGCCGGCGGAGAGGTCGACCGCATCGATCCTGGCGCGCGGAAAGGCGAGGGCCGCCAGGATGGCGAGGCAGCCGGAGCCGCAACAGAGATCGAGGATGCGGCGCGGCTTGGCGGTCGGCAGCGCCCCGCCGGCCAGAAGATCACCGATGAAGGAGCGCGGGATCAGCGCCCGGCGGTCGATGTGGAACCGAACGCCGTGCATGTAGGCGGCTTCGAGCAGATAGGGCGCCGGCATCCGCAGTGCGATCCGCGCCTCGATCAGGGTCATGAGGCGCGCCTTCTCGGGCTCCGTCGGCACGAGGTCGAGCCACGGGTCGATGCGGGCGATCGGCAGCCGCAGCGCCTCGAGCATCATGAAAGCCGCTTCGTCGACCGCGTTGGTCGTGCCGTGGCCGTAGGCCAGCCGCGCGGCGCGGAAGCGCGCCACCGCCAAGTGGAAGAAATCACCCAGGGTGACGAGAGATAGTTTGGTCGCGCGTGCCATGCGGGCCTACATTACCGGATATGAATCGCCGCGCGCTTCTTTTCGCCGGACTCGCTGTCGCGGCGACCGCCGCCGCTCCGGCACAGGCGGTGCCGGCGGACATCAGGGTGATCCTGGTCGGTGGCCCGGATTGTCCGCCCTGCGTGCGGTGGAAACGCGAGTATCTCGAAGCCTGGATCGCCTCGCCCGAGTTCCGCCAGGTCGTCTGGGAGGAGGTCGAGGCGGCGCGCTTCCGCGAGGTCTATCGGGATCGCTACTGGCCGGGCGACCTCGCGCCCATCCTGGCCCAACTGCCGCGCAAGAGCGGCGCGCCGCGGTTCCTGATCGTGCAGGCGGGCCGCGTCGTGTCGAACCATCTCGGCGTCAGCAAATGGGCCAGCACGCTCGACGATCTCCGCAAACTCCTGGGATAGACAACATGGCAGGCGCTCTCGACGGTCTGGTCGTCCTCGACCTCACGACCCATCTCTCCGGGCCCTTCTGCGGCATGCAACTCGCCGACATGGGCGCCGACGTCATCAAGATCGAAAGCCCGCAGGGCGATTCGATGCGCGGCGCACCGCCGTTCGTCGAGGGCGAGTCGGCGCCCTTCATGCTGTGGAACAGGAACAAGCGCGGCCTGAAGCTCGACCTCAAGAACCAAGACGATCTCGAGGTCTTCTGGGAACTGGTCGACGGCGCCGACGTGGTGCTCGAGAACTTCCGGCCCGGCGTGATGAAGCGGCTGGGCCTCGGATGGGACGCGCTGCACGCGCGCAACAAGCGCCTCGTGCTGGGCTCGATCTCCGGTTTCGGCCAGAGCGGTCCCTATGCCGGCCGCGGCGGCTTCGACCTGATGGTCCAGGCCATGTCGGGGCTCATGTCCGTGACGGGCCCCAAGGACGGCCCGCCCTATCGCATTCCGCTCGCCATTTCCGACGTGGGGGCCGGCCTCTACCTCACCATCGGCGTGCTGAGCGCGCTGCAGGCCCGGCACAAGACCGGCGAGGGCCAGTGGGTCGAGACCTCGCTGCTCGAAGCCACCGTGTCGCTGGGCGTCTACGAGGCCGCCAACTACTTCGCCAACGGCCTCCGGCCCGAGAAGCTCGGCCAAGCCCATCGTGGCTCCTCGCCCTACCAGGTGTTCCAGACCGCCGACGGCTGGCTGACCATAGGGGGCGCGCAGCAGAATTTCTTCCGCCGGCTCTGCGCCCTGATCGGCCGGCCGGAATTGCCTGAGGATCCGCGCTTCAAGGCCAACGCCGACCGGGTGAAGAACAACGAGGCGATCGTCGCCATCCTGCAGGCCGAGATCGCGAAGCGCACGACCGACGACTGGATGGCGACACTGGAGAAAGAGGGCATACCGGCCGGGCCGGTGCTGCATCACGACGAGGTCTTCGCCGATCCGCAGATCCTGGCGCGCGGCATGGTGGCCGAGGTCGAGCACGCCAGGGCCGGCCGGCAGAAGACGCTGGGCGTGCCGCTCAAGCTGTCGGCGACGCCGGGTGGCGTTCGTCGTCCGGCGCCGACGCTCGGCCAGCACGATGCGGAGATTCGCGGCACGAAGCGCCGCTAGGACAATCGAGACGGCGCGGCCCTTGGGATCGCGCCGCCCCGCCGTCCTTACCACCTGGAGCGCTGATATTTGTCGGGGACCCCGTCGCCGTTGCGGTCGCGGTCGTAGCGGTCGGGGATGCCGTCCCGGTCGCTGTCCCTCGCACGATGATAGGACGGCCTCGGCGGTGCTGCCGGCGCCGGCACGTAGCGCGTCTGGGTGACTACCTGCGGCCGGGGCGGCGGCGCGTAGTAGGCCGGCGCCGGACGGTAGTAGGCTGGTTGGCTGACATAGTTGTTGGAGTAGCCGTAGTTCGAGCCGTGGGCCGGACTGTAACCATAGGTCGTCGGATAGCCCGACTGTTCGACGCACCCCGCCGTCACCAAGACCAGGCTCGCGGCGGCGAGCCAACTGACGCAGCGCATTCCTTCCCTCCATGGGGAGCGCCCGATCTCGGGCTCTCCCATGACGGAAGATTCGCGAGCGACGGCGGCGGCGCGTGGACGCAACGGCGTCTTATTGGAGGCGGGCCGTGATCGAGTGGTGACCGGACGCAGAAACGGCTCCCGGACTTGTCCGGGAGCCGTCTTGCCGATCGCAGGGATCGCTAGCGCTGGAAGGCGTCGGGGATATGGTCGCCGTTGGCGTCGATGTCGCGCTGATTGGGAACACCGTCGCGGTCATAGTCGCCATTGGGGCCGCGGCGGCCCTGATAGCCATAGCGCGGCGCGTTGTTGTAGTAGCCGGCGTTGTTGTAGGCGTAGTTGCCGCCATAGGCCGGACGGCTGTTGTAGTAGGTGTTGTTGTAGGCCGGGCGGCTATTGTAGCCGCTGTTGTAGGCGTACGAATTGTCGTAGCCGGTCTGGGTACAGGCGGCGGTCGCGGCCAGCAGGCCCGCCGCCATCACGAACTTCAGCTTGTTCATCGCTACCTCCGTTTCGGGTCGAACCGTGTCTTGCGACAGGCACTTGTCCGTAGAACGAGGTACGAGGCCCGAAGTGGCATCGGGCGGGCGAAAAGTTGAAGTTTTGTAAAGCCCCTTCGCCCGGCAACCGCGACGGGTGCCGGGCGTTTGCGACCTCTTCCGGCTAGAGCGCGCCGGGCGCCGGGCCCTTCGCGACCTTGGCGTTGAGCTTCGGCGGATGGGTCACGATCGACTTCAGCGCCGGCACCGGCTTGCGCAGCTTGGCGATGTTGGGCAGCGGACGGGCCAGTACCGGGTTGGTCTTGAACGCCTGCTCCATCGCATGGGCGGCACCCAGCACCTCGCCGTCGCCGCGGAAGCGGCCGACCACCTGCAGGCCGAACGGCATCTTCTTGTCGTCGAGGCCGCACGGCAGCGAGACGGCCGGGTTCGACGTCAGGGTGACGAAATACTTGGTCGCCATCCAGTGGTAGTAGGTGCCGAGCTTCTTGCCGTCCATCTCCTCGATGTAGAGCTGCTTCCACGGGAAGGGCGAGAAGCCGACGGTCGGGCCGATGACCAGATCGTACTCCTTGTAGATCTCCTGGAACGCCCGGAAAATCCGTGTCTGCTCGCCATGTGCCCAGGCGAAGTCGGCGAGGCTGAGCTTCGCGCCGAGTTCGTAGTTGGCGATGATGTTCGGCCCCAGCATCTCCCGGTTGTTGTTGTAGGCGTCGTGGTAGCGCGACAGGAAGCTCACCGCGCGGATCACGTCGAAGCAGCGGTCGGCGCCGCCATAGTCGACATCGACCTTGTCGAGGCTGCGGAAGAACGGCTTCATCGCCTTGATCTTCTCGCGGAAGGTCTGGCGGATCGACTTTTCGACCGGCGCGCCGCCGAAATCCTCGGTGTAGGCAACCCGCAGGCTGCCGAGGTCGACCGGCCACGGCTCGGCATAGGCCTCGGGCTCGAGCGGGAAGGAGAGGGGATCGCTGTCGTGCTGACCGACCTGCGTGGCGAACAGCAGGCAGACATCGGCGACGCTGCGGCCCATGGGGCCCAGCACCGAGATCGGCGTCCAGCCCATGGCACGCCGTTCGACCGCGACCATGCCCGGCGACGGACGGAAGCCCACCACGCCGCAGAAGGCGGCAGGGTTGCGCAGGCTGCCACCGGTGTCCGAACCGGTGCAGACCGGCAGCATGTCGGTCGCGAGCGCGGCGGCCGAGCCGCCGGAGGAGCCGCCGGCGTTCAGCATCGGGTTGAACGGGTTGCCGGTGGCGCCCCAGACCGGGTTGCGGCTGTTCGAGCCGGCGCCGAATTCCGGCACGTTGGTCTTGCCGACGACAATGCCCCCGGCGGCGCGCACGCGGCCGACCATGACGTTGTCGTAACCCGGCACATAGTCGCGATAGAGCGGCGAGCCGTAGGTGGTGAGGAGGTCCTTGGTCTCCTCGAGGTCCTTGATGCCGGTCGGCAGGCCGTGCAGCAGCGGCAGGTCCTCGCCGCGGCGCACCGCGGCCTCGGCGGCCTTGGCCTCCTTGCGGGCGCGGTCGACGCACATCGCCGTCACGGCATTGACGGCGGGATTCACCTCCTCGATCCGCTCCAGGCAGGCGTCGAGCAGCTCGACCGGCGAGATTTCCTTGGTGCCGATGCGGCGGCGCAGCTCGACCGACGACAGGGTGACGAGTTCTTCTTTCGACATTGCTTCCTCTTCCTGAAATCGACTATGGCCGGTGCAGCTGGACGGGTTCGCGCGTCACGGTGCGGCGGCCGTTCTTGTAGGCGGCGAGGACCGGCGCAATGGTCCTGAGCGCCATGACGGCATCGGGGGCGTCGAGCACGACCAGATCGGCCGGCCCGCCGACGGCGATGCCGTAATCATCCTTGCGCATCAGCTTGGCGGCCGTCTTGGTGGTCATGTCCCAGAGCGTCTTCACTTCGTCGTCATTGGCGCGCTGGGTGACGATGGCGTGCATGTTGACCTGGCGCAGCAGCTGGCCGTCGCCGAACGGCGTGAACGGATTGAGGATGTTGTTGGAGGCAACCGAACAGGTGACGCCGCGCTCGGTCAGGAAGTTGAGGTCGAGGACGTTTCGCGGCACGTTGTGGTCGGTGTGGCGGCCGCCGAGATAGAGGTCGGTCGCGGTCAGCACCGTTGCGGCGACGCCGGTGTCGGCCATGCGCCGGGCGACCGTGTCGAGGTCCTTGAACGGCATGGTCGAGAGCTTGCCGACATGACCGACCGCGACCCGGCCGCCCCATTTGTATTTCTCGGCCAGATCGCAGACCAGCAGCGTGTCGAGATGCTCGGCGGTGGGGCCGCTGTCGACATGCATGTCGATATCGGCATCGAACTCGCGCGCCAGTTCGAAAACGCGGTGGATCTGGGCGGCGCTGTCGCTGTCGTAGCTCGGTGCCGCGCCGACGACCCGCGCGCCGTTCTTCAGCGCCTCGACCATCAGCTCGTCGGTCCCGGGATTGTTGGTCAGGCCTTCCTGCGGCATGACGCAGAGCTCGATGTCGATCGCCCACTTGTACTTGTCGACCAGCGCCTTCACGCCCTCGAAGCCGCGCATTCCGATCTTGGGATCGACTTCGCAATGGGGGCGCATGCGGGTGGCGCCGTGGCTGATACATTTCTCGATGGTCGCCGAGGCACGCTCGATGACGTCCTCGACCGTCATCGTGTGCTTCACCGCCGACACGCGCTCCATGGCGAGGTGCGGCATGCGCTTCTTCGTGTGCTCGCAGCGGCCGAGGATGCAGGCCTTGTCGAGATGGATGTGGGTGTCGACGAAACCCGAACAGACCAGCCGGCCCTGACCCTTGTATTCGTCCCGGGCGTTGCCGCCGAGGTGCGGGGCGATCGCGGCGATGCGGCCCTGGACGACGCCGATGTCGGTCGTCGGTTGGTCGGGCGTACTGTCGGCGAGCCGCACATCGCGCAAGACAAGGTCGAAATCCATCATCACTCCAGTCGCCGGCGGCGGCCGGCACGCATGTTGCACCATGCCGTCGTCCAATAACAGTCCGACGACCCCGGAGGCTCAGCAAGAACCATGCTCTCTCGACGTCATCTCCTGATCGCCGGCGCCGCCGCTGCCATTTCTCCGAGCATGGCCGCCGGTCAGACCGTGACTCCCGCGCCCTGGCCGACCAAGCCAATCCGCTGGATCGTCAACTTCCCGCCCGCGGGCGCCGCCGACATCATGTCGAGGGCATTGGCGGAGTATTTCGGAACCAAGCTCGGCCAGCCCATCGTCGTCGAGAACAAACCCGGTGCCGGCGGCATGCTGGGGGCCGACATCGTCGCCAAGGCTCGCGGCGATGCCTACATCGTCATGATCTCCAGCGCGGCTTCCCATGGCATCGGACCCGTCCTCTACAAGGACGTGCCCTACGATCCGGTGGCCGATTTCACGCATATCCATCTGGTCGGCACCTTCCCGAGCGTGCTGGCGGTGAACGGCACCTCGCCGATCGGCTCGGTGCAGGAACTGATCGAGATGGCGCGCGCCAAGCCGGGCGAGGTGACCTACGGGTCCGGCGGCAACGGCACGATGAACCATCTCGTGGGCCAGTTGCTCGCGCTCGCAGCCAAGGCACAACTCACGCACATTCCCTATCGCGGCTCGGCGCCGGCGATGAACGACCTGCTGGGCGGACAGATCACCGCGCTGATGGAGAGCCTGCCGACGGCAAGCGGCTACTTCGCGTCCAAGCGCATGAAGCCTCTGGCGGTGAGCGAGGAAAAGCGCGCTCCAACGCTGCCGGATGTGCCGACTTTTCGCGAGGCGGGATTCCCGGAGGTGGTCGCGACCAACTGGTTCGGCTTCTCGGCGCCGGCGGGATTGCCGCCCGAGATCGTCAAGCGCTGGGAAACGGAAATCGCCGCAGCCCTGCAAAGTGCCCAGATAAAAGAGCGTTTCGACAAGCTCGGCATCCGGCCCGGCACGCTCGACGGGGCAGGCTACACCGCACTCATCCGCACCGAGTTGCCGCGCTGGCGCGAGGTGATCAAGGCGGGAAATATCCGCGCAGACTGATTGCCTCATGCGCCGCTTCCGGCACAATGCGCGCCGGAGGAAATCAAGATGGTGCATCCGCTTCGCGACAAGGCGGCCGTCAGCGGCGTTGGCGAGACCGCGTACACGCGCGGCACGACCAAGAGCGGGCTCGCCCTGCAGCTCGAGGCCAGTCTCAAGGCGCTCGACGACGCCGGGATCGATCCGCGCGACGTCGATGGCGTGATCCCGTACTTTCCCGGCGGGGCGATCGCCGAGGACTTCATCGCCAATCTCGGCCTGAAGGACCTCACGCTCTCGGCGTTCATTCCGATGGGCGGTGCCACCTGTGTCGCCGCGCTCCAGATGGCGGCGATGGCGGTGGCAACCGGCGTCTGCAGGCACGTCCTGATCTCGGTCGGGCGCACGGGCTATTCCGGCTCGCGCGTGTCCACGCGGCTGCAGCAGTTTCCCGTCTTTGCGCAGGCGGCCGAGTTCGAACTGCCGATCGGCATGTTCGCGCCCGCCCAGCTCTACGCCCAGGGCGCGCGCCGCCACATGGAACTCTATGGCACGACCTCGCGGCAGTTCGCCGAAGTGGCCGTCGTCATGCGCCAGCATGCGATCCTCAACGGCAATGTCGTGATGAACAAGCCGCTCACGGTCGAGGATCACCACGCCTCGCGCATGATCTCCGATCCGTTTCGCCTGTTCGACTGCAGCCTGGAGAGCGACGGCGGCGCTGCCGTGATCGTGAGTTCCAGCGATCGTGCCAAGGATCTCAGGAAGCCGCTGGTCACCATCGCCGGGGTGGCCGAGGGCCATCCCGATTCGCCGGCATCGATCGCGCAGCGCCCGGACATACTGGAGTTCGGCCTGGTGAAGTCCGCCCCGCGCGCCTACGCGATGGCGGGGCTGGGTCCGAGGGACATGGACGTCGCCGAGATCTACGACTGCTTCACCTTCACGGTGATCCGCCAGCTCGAGATCCTGGGCTTCTGCAAGACCGGTGAGGGCGGGCCGTTCGTGATGGATGGCCGCATCGCCCTCGGCGGCGAGCTGCCGATCAACACCCATGGCGGGCTGCTGAGCCAGGGGCACGTCGTGGGCCTCAACCACGTGATCGAACTGACACGCCAGCTGCGCGGCGAGGCCGGCAAGGCGCAGGTCAAGGACGCCGAGACCGGCCTCGTCACCGGCTACGGCGACATGGGCGACGGTTCGATCGCCATCCTGAGGGGGGCGGCATGAGCCAGGCTCCCATACCGGTCGCGCCGGCACCGGAACGCCCGCTGCCGACGCCGACCCGCGAGAGCCAGCCCTACTGGGACGGCATGCGCGAGGGCCGCTTCCTGCTGCAACACTGCTCGTCCTGCGGCAAGGTCCGGCACTATCCTCGGCCCGTCTGCCCGCACTGCTTCTCGATGGAAAGCGAGTTCAAGGAAGCGCCGCTGGGCGGCAGCCTGCACAGCTGGACCGTGTGCCACCATCCGTTCAATTTCTTCTTCAAGGCATCGGCGCCCTACATCGTGGCGCTGGTCGACATGGATGCCGGCGTGCGTGTGAACGCGCAGCTGCACGGCGTTCCCGAGGCCGAGTTGAAGATCGGCCGGCGCGTGAAGCTTGGCTTCGAGCCGGTCAACAAAGAGGTGACGCTGCCCGTCTTCGTCGCCGAATAGATAGAACAGAGAAATCCTGGGAGGAATAAGATGAAGCGTTCTGTTTTCGTGGCGTCGGCCCTGGCCGCGCTGCTGATGCCGTTTGCCGCCTCGGCGCAGACAGACTGGCCGACCAAGCCGGTGTCGATGGTCGTGCCCTACCCGCCGGGCGGGGTGAACGACGCCGTGGCCCGCGTCTATGCCGAGAAGCTCTCGGCCGAACTCGGCAAGCCGTTCATCGTCGACAACCGGGCCGGCGCCGCCACCACCGTGGCGTCCAACTTCGTCGCCAAGGCGGCGCCCGACGGCTACACGATCTATGCCGCCGGCACGTCGCTGATCATCAATCCGACGCTGACGGGCCAGGTCCAGTACGATCCGAACAAGAGCTTCGAGCTCGTGTCGCTTATGTCGTTCACGCCCTTCATCCTGCACGTGAATTCGGAGTTTCCGGCCAAGAACATGGCCGAGCTGATCGCCTACGTGAAAGCCAATCCCGGCAAGTTCAACATCGCGAGCTCGGGCATCGGCGCCACCAACCATCTCGCCGCCGAACTGCTGAAGGCGCAGGCCGGGCTCAACATCACACACGTCCCCTACAAGGGCGGAGCGCAGGCCGGGCAGGACGTGGCCTCGGGCCAGGCCCAGATGATGTTCTCGGCCGCCCTCGAAGCGAAGCCGGTGCTGGCGACGGGCCGCACCCGGGCCATCGCCATTTCGAGCCTCAAGCGCTCGCCCGCCTTCCCCGACATTCCGACCGTGGTCGAGGCGGCGGGCCTGCCCGACTTCGAGGCGGTGTTCTGGCAGGGCATGGTGGTGCCGGCCGGCACCCCCAAGGCGATCGTCGACAAGCTGCAGAAGGCGATCGCCAAGATTGCCGCCGAGCCCGAGATGATCGAGCGCTTCAAGCCGCAGGGCGTCGAGATCCGCGCCTCGACGCCGGCCGAGTTCAAGACCTTCCTCGAGAAGGAGGAGAAGCGCTGGACGACACTCATCAAGGAACAGAACATCAAGCCGGAGTAGGCGCTCTCCTCAGAGCGCCTTGCGAAGCGTGAGATTGAAGCGGCGACGTCCGATCAGCGGATGCTCGCCGCTTTTCAATGTCAGAACGCCGTGATGGAAGAGGCGGGACGGGCCGCCCCACACCACGACATCGCCATGCTCCAGCGCGACCTTGCGCACGGGATCGGCACGCTTCGCGCCGCCGAACTGGAAGGTGGCAGGCAGGCCGAGCGACACCGAGACGATGGGATGGGCGTAGTCGGCCTCATCCTTGTCCTGATGCAGCGAGAGCTTCGCGCCGGGCTCGTAACGGTTGATCAGGCAGGCGTCGGGAGCGAAGCCGGCGAATCCGGCTGCGGTCGCCGCTTCGCCGGCCAGTGCGAGAAATTCCGATGGCATCGCGGGCCACGGCGCGCCGCCTTGCGGATCGTGCGCCTGATAGCGGTAGCCCGTTCGATCCGTGACCCAGCCGGCGGCGCCGCAGTTGGTCATCGCCACCGACATCTCGAAACCGCCGGGCGTCACCATGCGCCGGAACGGAGCCCGGCGCGCGATCGCCTCGATCGCCGCCAGCAGCGCGACATCACGCTTTCGTGCGAATCCGCGCAACCGCGTGGCGCCGGGCGCCAGCGCCTCCGTTCCGCCATCTGCGTCGAACAGGCTTTGCTGCATCGTTCCGATATAGGGCATCTTCCGTCGGAAACATCAGGAGTAGCGTGATGAAGCACTGGATCACTGCCGCCGCTGTGCTCGTCGCCGGGATGGCGACCGCGGCCGGTCCCGCCGCCGCGCAGTCGGGAGAGGCCTCGAAGGGCCAGCGCGTCTTCAATACCCAGTGCCGCTCCTGCCACACGCTGGAGAAGGACGGCGCCCAGGTGACGGGTCCCAACCTGCACGGGCTGTTCGGCCGCAAGGCCGGTACCAGCCCGGGCTATGCCTACTCCGACGCGATGAAGAATTCGGGCATCGTCTGGGACGAGACGACGCTCGCCGAATACAGCCGTGATCCCAAAGGCAAGGTGCCCGGCACCAAGATGATCTACAACGGCGTGAAGAATGCGGGCCAACTCGCCGACCTGGTCGCCTATCTCAAGGAAGCGACGAAGTAGTCAGCGGCTCATCGCGTCGACCAGCTCGTTCAAGTAGGCCTCGGCTGCCACCGGGTCCGCATTCGTGCCATTCCACTCCAGCCAAAGGGAAAAGAAATGGTTGCGATAGCCGGTCACGGCGAGCATCGAGTAGACTGGAACCTGGGTCTGGACCGCTCGCAGCGTGACGCAGCGAAAGGAAATCCCGCCCCGGAAACATTCGGCGGGGCCGTTCACGATCTTCAGGTCATCGGCCTCCGGCGTGAGCCGGCGGATTTCATCGAGAAGCTGGTCGAACTGTTCTGCAACGAGCGTGCTGTCGGCGCCGGACGGTATCGAGGTCAGGCCACCGTTGAAGACATTGACCAGGGCTATGCCATCGAAAGGCGGCGCCACGAAGTAGTTCCAGCTGTAGCCGAGTTCGGGCCTTCCTATGCTTTTTCCAAAGTCGACTGATCGCGCCAGTCGGATATCGCGGCCGACCATGGACGGAAACGTCAGGCCGGTTGCCGGATGGGTCGCCGGCGCACTCGTCGGCGATTCCATGGGTTGGGCGCTCGTCGATGGCAAAGAGATGGCCAGTAGGAGGATTGCCGCCACAACACGTGCTGTCATCGCAACCATGAGTTCTCCCTTTGGGAGGGACTTTAGCTGCGTGCTGTAAAACTGTCGCGCGCCCGCACGTAGGCGAACGAGCCCAGCACGAGCCCGGCGGCCAGCGTGCCGAACACCCAGCGATAGGCGGTGTCGCCGGCGCCGAAGGCTTCGACGACATAGCCCGCGCCGGCCGGCAGCACGGCGAGCCCCAGGCATTGCGCCATGTTCACGGTGGTGACGCCGCGGCCGGCCAGCCGATCGGGAAACAGCGCGCGGCCCTGCGCCACGATCACCGTGCCGTAGGCACAGAAGAAGCAGAAGGCGATCAGCAGCGAGACCGCGAGCCAGAGCGGCGGGGTGGGGAGGGCGGCCAGGATCGCGAGCAGGACCATGGAGATCGCGGCGCCGCCGAACACCACCCGCTTGCGCGAACGCAGCACGCGATCCATCGGCCCATAGGCCAGGATGCCCAGGATCTGCGCCACCCCCATCGCCAGCAGCACGTTGCCGCGCGCGACCCCGTCGAGCTTGTGCACGTCGTGCAGATACGGGCCACCCCAGACGCCGAGCACCGTGAGCATCGTCGCGTAGGCGAAAAAGTGCATCGAGAGCACCGGCCCGAGGCCGGGCGTGCGCCACACCTCCCACAGCCCGCGCAGGATCTGCCCCGCCGATTCTCGCGCGGGCTCGGGCCCGCGATATTCCGGCGGCCTGTCGCGCACGAAGAGCAGGAAGCCGACGGCCACCAGCAGTGTGATGACCGCGAGGCCCAGGAAGCCGCTGCGCCAGCCGACCGTGGCAGCGATCCAGGCGAGCGGCGTGGCGGCCGCCAGGGTCCCGATGTTCGAGGCCGCGAACACCCAGGAGAGACGCGTTGCGAGCTTGGCCGGCTCGAACCAGCGCGAGCACAGGAACACCACCGACATGAACGAGGCGGCGCAACCGATGCCTACGATGGTGCGGCCGGCGATCAGGTCGCCCGCGTCGCCCGCATTGGCGATCCACAGCGAGCCCAGCATGGCGAGCAGTGACAGCGCGGCCACGGTGCGACGGGCGCCGAACCGGTCGAACCACATGCCAACCGGCACCTGCACCGCGAACAGCGCGAAGAAGAAGGCGCTGCCGGCCCAACCCAGTTGCCGCGCGCTGAGGTCGAGGTCGCGCACGAGCTCGGGCGCGATCACGCTGTTCGACACGCGATAGAACTGGCTGAGGCAGGTGACGGCGATCAGCAGGGTGAGGAGGGGCAGTCTCGACGCCATTGCGCCGCTTGCTACCATGGATCCTTGGAACATTCCTTCGGTCTGGGCCGAAGGATCGGCCCGTTCACCGGTGAGCAGCGACCAACAGGAACGAGGGGCGCTCGTCGGCGCCGGCCCAATCGGGATGTGCCGCGACCTCGGCCGCGCTGGCGGACCATTCTTCCAGGCGCGTGAGCGTGAATCCCGTCTCGATTAGCCGGTTGACGTAGGTAGCGAGCGTGCGGTGCTGCTTGATCACGCCCTTGGCCAGCCAGTCGGTCGAGCGGGCGCCTTCCTCGGCATAACGGTTCACCGGCCAGGCGAGGCGGCCGTGGGGATCGTGCGTCCAGCCGGGCTTGGCCGGCGCGGTGTACATCGGATGCTCGACCGAGAAGACGAATCGGCCGCCGGGCACGAGGCCGCGGTGCACCTGCTCGAACAGGCCGCGAAGGTTCTCGATGTAGTGCAGTGCCAGCGAACTGTAGACGAGATCGAACGCGCCCTCGGCCAACGCGAGTGATTCGAGGTCGGCGCGCTTGTAGCGGATCGCAGGGTCGGCGGTGGTCTCGCGCGCCCGCGCCAGCATGTTCTCCGACACGTCCAGGCCCTGCACGGCGGCCGCTCCGGCCTCGCGCGCGAAGCGGCAGAACCAGCCGAAGCCGCAGCCCAGATCGACGACCCTTAGCGCCTGCAGGTCGGGAAGCATCGACTGCAGGGTCGGCCATTCCGGCGCGGCCGCCAGCCCTTCCGCCGAGCGCGCAAGGCGGCTGTAGCCCGCGAAGAACTCGGGCGTGTCGTAGATGTTCTGCGTCATCGTCCTAGTTGACTGCAGCGGCCGCCCTGGCCTGGCGGCAGGCGAGCGCCAGCGCGGCGCCGAGCTCGCCGAGCAGCTTGCCCGTCGCCTCGTCGGTGAGCTTGCCGTCGGCAAACTTGTTCTGCGCCTGGGCGATCATGACCTCGGGCTTGTTGACCGGCCGGCCATCGAGGAACACCAGCGTCTGGCGAAGCTGGTACTGCGCGCGCGCCGTGCCGAGGACGCCCATCGAGGCGCCGAACAGGGCGACCGGCTTGGCCGCAAAAGGCTGTGGACTCGTGCGCGACAGCCAGTCGATGGCGTTCTTCAGCACGCCGGAGATTCCGTAGTTGTACTCGGGGCTGACGAGCACGATGCCGTCGGCCTCGAGCAGGGCCTTCTGCGCGGCCTGCACCTTGTCGGGAAAGCCCTTCGCCTGGAGATCGGCGTCGTAGAGCGGCCAGTCGCCGATCTCGATGGTGTCGCAGGTGGCGCCCGCCGGCAGCCGCTCGATGAAGGCCTGCAGCGACAGGCGGTTGAAGGAGGCCTTGCGCAGGCTGCCGCAGAAGGCGACGAGTTTCAGGCTTTCGGACATGCGAAGGGTTCCTTTGTCAGCGTGGACGCAGGCGGCTACATAGGTGGCGCTTGGAAAGTTGGCAAACCCGGGAGCAGAGCGAGAGATGATGCGATCCGTATTCGTGGCCGCCGGCGTTGCGGCCGCCGCATGGACCCTTTCGCCGCCGGTTTCCGCGCAGGACCAGCCGCCCGACAAGTGGGTCATGTACTGCTCCTCGGAGGGCGGCCGGGATTGCGGCGTGCAGGCGACGATCGACGGCAACAGCCTGCTCGGCCAGTTCCTCGTGGTGCGCTACTCGGCAGCCTACAACAAGGTCTCGGTGGTCGGCGACGGCCAGGGTGTCCAGGCCAGCATCCAGGTCGATTCCAACCCCTTCATCTCGACCAGCATCTGCGGCCAGGGGATCTGCCAGTACAATGAAGGCAAGTCGGCCGAGCTGCTCCAGCAGCTGCGCTCCGGCTCGCAGATCCAGGTCCAGCTCCAGCTGCAGGGCACGATGGCAGGTCCGTTCATGCAATCGCTCAAGGGCTTCGACCGCGAGCTGCAGAGGGCGATCCAGGCGCAGCGCGGCGGCTGATCGACGAAGCGCGTCGCCTACTCGAGGCGACGGGAAAAGAGCCAGGTCGCGTAGCCCAGCGTGACGCAGCCGATCAGCGCCATGGGCCAGAGCTGGGGCCAGGCGAGCGCCCAGGAGAGATCCTGCAGGAACATCCCCCGGCTCAGGGTCACCATGTAGCGAATCGGGTTGAGATGGGTAAGGGCCTGCGCCCAGTCGGGCATGTTGGCAATGGGAGTCGTGAAGCCGGACAACACCATCGCGGGCGACAGAAACAGAAACACGCCAAGGATCGCCTGCTGCTGGGTCTTGGCGACCGATGAGATGACCAGCCCTATGCCGACTGCGGACAGGACGAAGATCGCGATGGCCACGTTGAACAGGACGACGCTGCCGACGAAAGGCACGCCATAGGCGAACCAGGTCAGCAGGGCGATAAGGTTGGCCTCGACGAAGCCGATGCAGAGCGCCGGGACGGTCTTGCCCACGAGGATCTCCATGGGGCGCAACGGCGTGACGAGGAGCTGCTCGAACGTGCCCAGTTCGCGTTCGCGAGCGACCGAGAGCGCGGTGATCAGGAGGGTCGCCACGATGGTGAGCAGCACCGTCAGGCCCGGCAGGATGAACCAGCGGCTGTCGAAGTTGGGATTGAACCAGGCGCGCGGGTGAAGGCTGAGCTCGGCCGAGGCCCCACCCGCTCGCGCGAGGTTGAAGCTTTCGACGATTCCCAGCGCGTAGCTCTGCAGGATGAGGGCGGCGTTGGACTTGCGGCCGTCGAGCAGCAGCTGGAGGCGGGCCGGGCGGCCGGCGGCGACGTCGGCCGAGAAGGTCTGGCCGACATGCAGTACCGCCTTCACTTTTTGCGCGTCGAGAGCTTCCTGGACGGCTTGCGGATTGTCGAAGCGCGCGACGACGTGGAAGGCGGGCGAAGCCTCGAAGCGGCTGACGAGCTCCTGCGCCGGGCGTGCCCGGTCCTCGATCCAGAGGCCGAGGGCGGCATCGGACACCTCGAAGGTCGCGGCGCTTCCGAACAGGACGAGTTGCACCAGCGGCGGGACCACGAGAACCATCCGGCTCTTGCGGTCCTTCCACAGCATCTTGAATTCCTTGAGGATAAGCGCGGCGATGCGGCGCAACATGGCGGCTACTCCAGGCTGCGGCGGGTGCGGGCGATGGCCAGCGCCAAAAACAGCACGGCGAAACCCACGAGCATGGCGAGGTTGGGCAACAGCACGGGCCAGACCGTGCCGGCGAGGAACAGGGTCTGCAGGCTCGACACGAAGTAGCGGGCCGGAAAGACCGTCGTCACGGCCTGCACCCAGCGCGGCATGCTCTCGATGTCGAACATGAGGCCCGACAGGATGAGCGCCGGCATGAAGGTGACGAGGAAGGCGAGCTGGGCCGCGACGAACTGGCTGCGGGCGACCGTGGAGATCAGCAGGCCCATCGCCAGGGAGACGATCAGGAACACCGAGGAGACGGCGACGAGCACTTCCGCTGAACCCCGGAAGGGCACCTCGAAGACGACCAGCCCGATGAAGACCGAGACGGCGAGGCCGCCCAGGCCCAGCACGAAATAGGCGACCAGTTTGCCGAGCAGGATCTCGGTCATGCTGGCCGGCGAGGCGAGCATCGCCTCCATCGTGCCGCGCTCCCATTCCCGCGCCACCACCAGTGCGGTCAGCAGGGCGCCGATCATGGTCATGACCATCGCGATGAGGCCCGGCACGATGAAGTTGGTGCTGCGGATCTCGGGATTGAACCAGTAGCGGTTCTCGACCGTGACGGGAGACGGAGACGGCTGCGCGCGGTCCCGCCGGTGACCGAGCAGCCACGTCGCCACGACGCCCTGGGCATAGCCGGTCACGATGCGGGCGTTGTTGGCATCGACCCCGTTGACCACGATGGCAATGTCGGCGGCACGGACCGGATCGGCGACGCGCCGCGAGAAATCGCTGCGCAGCACCACGAAGCCTTCGATGTCGCCGCGCATCAGCGCGGCTTCCGCCGTCTTTGATGTGAGGAAGGAGAAGGGACGGAAGTAGGGCGTGTTGGCGAAGGCCTGGAACAGGCCCGCCGATTCGACGCTGCGATTCTCGTCGACGATGCCGAAGCGCACGTTGCGGGCATCGAGCGAGATACCGAAGCCGATCAGCAGGAGCAGGACGACCGGCATCACGAGCGCAATCGCGATCGACGACGGGTCGCGCACGATCTGCACGAACTCCTTGTGCAGCAGCCCGCCAAAGCGGCGAAAGAAGGTGCGGGCTGAGATCATGCTGCCGCCGCGCCTCGCCGTTCTGCGTCATGCTCGCGGATCAGGCCCACGAACGCGTCTTCGAGCGTCGGCTCCGGCAGCTCCGCCGTCACGAACCGCCGCTTCATCTCATCCGGGCTGCCGGAGGCGATCATCCGTCCCGCATAGACGATGCCCAGCCGGTCGCAATACTCGGCCTCCTCCATGAAATGGGAGGTCACGAGCACCGTCACGCCCCCCTCGGCCAGCCCGCCGATGCGCGACCAGAACTCGCGTCGCATGAGCGGATCGACGCCCGATGTCGGCTCGTCGAGAAACAGCACCTGCGGCTCGTGCAGAAGCGCACATCCCAGCGCCAGCCGCTGCTTGAAGCCGAGTGGCAGGGTCCCCGCCTCCAGGTCGGCGACCGCTCCGAGGTCGAAGCTCTCGATCGTCCAGGCGATGCGGCTCGACCGGCGACGGCCGACCAGGCCGTAGACGCCGCTGAAGAAGTCGAGATTGTCGCGCACCGACAGATTGCCGTAGAGCGAGAATTTCTGGGACATGTAGCCGATGCGCTCGCGTGCGGTGGCGCGGGCGCGGCCGAGATCGACTCCGGCGACCTGCGCCGAACCGGCACTCGGCGCCAGCAGGCCGCAGAGCATGCGGAAGGTCGTGGACTTGCCCGCGCCGTTGGGACCGAGCAGCCCGAAGATCTCGCCGGGCCTGACCGTGAAGCTCACGCGGTCGACCGCACGGAATTTTCCGAAGTCTCGCGTGAGGTCGCGGGCCTCGATTGCAATACCGTGGGTGGGTGGGGCCGGGGTCGCCTGGACTGTCGGCGCTGCCACGGGCGGGCGGTCGCCCTGCAGCAGGCTCACGAAGGCGTCCTCGAAGCGCGGCCGGGTGGGGCGGGCCGTTGCCCTGCTGCCGACGAGTTCCGCGATGTCGGGGAACGTGCCCCCTTCCTCGAGGACGAGCCGCAGGCTGCGGCCCTGGATGGTGGCGTCGGCAACCGACGGCAGAGAGGCCGCGGCACGCTGGATGCGATGACGCTGCCGCTCGGGCAGCTCGACCAGGAAGGTGCGTCCCTCCAGCTGCCGGGTGAAGTCGGAGGGACTGCCGGAGGCGAGGAGGCGGCCGCGATCGAGCAGGAGAAACCTGTCGCAGCGCTCGGCCTCGTCGAGATAGGCCGTGCTCCAGACGATGGCCACGCCGGTTCCCGCCATCGTCCGCACGATGCGCCACAGTTCGCGGCGGGACGCAGGATCGACACCGGCGCTGGGTTCGTCGAGCAGCAGCAGTTTCGGTCGCGGCAGCAGGGCACAGGCCAGTCCGAGCTTCTGCTTCATGCCGCCGGAGAGCTGTCCCGCCAACCGGCGGGTGAAGGGTGCGAGGCCGGTGAACTGCAGGAGTGTCTCGAAGCGCTCGCCGCGTATCGCGTCGTCGAGATCGTGCAGGTTCGCCTGCAGGTCGAGATTCTCCTGGACCGTCAGGTCCTCGTAGAGCCCGAAACGCTGTGGCATGTAGCCGATGTCGCCGCGCACCGCGTCGCGGTCGGTGGCCGGGTGGCCCAGCACCTCCAGGGTTCCGGCGTCCGGTGTGAGCAGGCCGGCGACGAGCCGGAGCAAGGTCGTCTTGCCGGCACCGTCCGGACCGACGAGACCGGTGATCTGGCCGGCCCCGATCGTGGCCGTCACGTCGGTCAGGGCCGCCGTGGCGCCGAAGCGCTTGCCCAGCTCGGTGAGGATGACCGGTACGGTCATGGCCGGGCTAGCCGGCGCCGAGCGGGACGCGGACCGTGACCGGCATGCCCTGCCGCAGGCGATCGTCGGGATTGCTGATGAACACGCGGAGGCGATAGACGAGCTGGGTGCGCAGTTCGGTGGTCTCCACGGTCTTCGGCGTGAACTCGGCCGTCGGGGAAATGAAGCCGACCCAGCCCTCGTAGGGGCGGGTCGGATCGGTGTCGGTGAAGACCGTCACTGCCATCCCGGGCCGGATGCGACCGAGATCGGGCTCGGAAACGTAGGTCCGGACCCAGACCTTGTCGGTGAGCGACAGGGTGAAGATCGGATTCGCGGGGCTCACCATCGCACCCGGCTCGACGATACGGCTGAGCACGATCCCATCGGCCGGCGATTTGAGCACCGTGTCGGCAAGGCGCCGCTCCGCCAGAGAGACGATCGAATTCTCCGAACGCACCAGAGCCTTCGCCTGCTCGATGTCTTCCCGGCGCGGGCCGATCTCCGTCAGTCTCGAAACCTGCTGCGAAAGGTCGAGACGGGCGCGCGCCGAGTCGTAGGCATTCTTTGCCTCGTCGTAGAGCTGGCGCGAGACGTTTCCGCCGGCCAGCAGTTCGGTTCTCCGCTTGAGCAGGAGTTCGGCATCGGCGAGGGCGGCCTTGTTGGCGTCGACCTGGGCACGGTCCCGGGCAATCTCCTCGGGACGGCTGCCGGCTTCGAGCCGGTCCACCACCGCGCGCTGCGCCTCGAGCCGGGCACGGGCCAGGGCCACGGCATCGCGGTAGGTGTCGGCCTCCATGATCGCCAGCGTCTCGCCGGCCTTCACCGCATCGCCTTCCTCCTTGAGCAGCTCCTGCAGGCGGCCGCTGGCGTTGAAGGCGAGATCGACCTGGCGGATGTCGACATTGCCGTACAGGGTGAGAAAGGTCGGTTGGGCCCGCGGCCAGTAGCGGTAGGCGGCGCCACCGGCGGCCAGCGCGACGGCGAGCAGCGCGATCAGGATCGGCCAGCGGCGGCGCGATTGGGGCATTCCGGGCTCCACGCAGCGATTGCTGCGTGGAGACCTAGGACCATTTGGCGGTTCGCCCCTTGATGTCGGTCAAGCCTGCCGACGATACAGGAAGCAGTTGTCGGCCTTGGGCATCTCGATGCCCTCGTAGAAGGTCATGGCCGTCGGCGCCGAGAGCAACAGGGTGGTGGTCTTGGCTCCGCCGGCGGCGGCACGGGTTTCCTCGATCAGGCGGCGGCCGATGCCCTGGCCCTGGCACGCCTTGTCGACCGCGAGGTCGGAGAGATAGCAGCAGAAGCAGAAGTCGGTGAGGGAGCGCGCGAAGCCCACCAACTTTCCGCCCTGGCGCGCCGTCAGGATGAGGTTGGCGTGCTTCAGCATCTGCTCGATGCGGGGCCGGTCCGTGATGGGGCGGTTCAGGCCCGACTTGGCCACGACGACGATATATTCGTCGGCGCCGAGACCGTCCTCGCGGGCGTAGATCGTGTTCATTGCGTCAGCCATCTCCTCAGGGCGGCCGAAACCTCGGCCGGTTTCTCCAGCGGCGTCATGTGCCCGCTGTCCTCGATCACTTCCAGGCGGGCATTGGCGATGTCGGTTGCCATCTGCCGGGCGTGATTGAGCGGCGTGACCAGATCTTCGCGGCCGACGATCACGAGCGCCGGCATCTCGATCTCGACCAGGAGCGGCCGGCTGTCGGCGCGGCCCAGGATCGCCTGCTGCTGGCGCACGAAACCGTCGCCGCCGACCTCGCATGCCATGTCGAAGAGGGGCCGGGTGATGTTCTCGTCGGCGACCCGCGAGGGATGGACCAGTTGCGGCAGCAGCGTCGGATGGATGCCGTGGAAACGGCCTATGCGCGTCTGCTCGATGAAGCCGCGCCGGCGGGCGGCGGTCTCGGGCGAGTCGGGGCCGGCCTGGGTGTCCAGCAGGGCGATGCGCTCGACCCTCTCCGGCGCGCGGCGGAAGATCTCGAAGGCGACGTAGCCGCCCATCGAAAAGCCGCACAGGGCGAAGGTCGGTGGCGCCATCGCGAGCGCGGCCTCGGCCATCGCCGCCATCGTGTCGTGGTGCCAGAGTTCGGGGATGATGAACTCCGCGACATCCGCGAGGGCCTCGACCTGCGGGTCGAAGACGCGGCGCGTGTTGAGCAGGCCCGGCAGCAGCAGGAGCGGGGAACGCGGCATGGCGGGCGGCCTCAGATCTGGATCTGGTTGCCGAGTTCGATAGCGCGATTGGGCGGGATACGGAAGAAGGTCTTGGTGGCCGAGGCCGAATGGGAGAGCGAGATGAACCAGTCGCGGCGCCAGCGCCCGAGCCGGGAATGCTGCGACGGCACCAGGGTCTCGCGGCCGAGGAAGAACGAGGTCTCCATCTCGTCGTAGGCGATGCCGTGCGGGCGGCAGGCCCGCAGCGCCTCGGGAATGTCCGGCTGCTCGGTGAAGCCGTAGTGGGCGATCACCGTGTGGAAGCCCTTGCCCAGCCGCTCGACCTCGACCCTGTTGGCGTCGGACACCACCGGCACGTCCATCGTGTCGACCTGCAGGATGATGATGCGCTCGTGCAGGACCTTGTTGTGCTTGAGATTGTGCAGGAACGCGGCGGGCGTGTGGCTGGCGTCCGCGGTCAGGAAGACCGCGGTGCCGGTGACGCGGTCCGGCGCGCGCTCCATGCGCTCGAGGAACTGCTTCAGAGGCAGGGAGCCCTCGCTCAGTTCCGTCGCCACGATCTTGCGGCCGCGCCTCCAGGTCGTGATCGTGAAATAGATCAGGAAGGCCACGATCAGCGGCAGCCAGCCGCCGTCGGGAATCTTGAGCGCGTTGGCGATGAAGAAGGCGAGGTCCGGGATGGCGAGGAAGCCGAACACCGCCGCCGCCAGTGGCCACGACCAGCGCCAGACCAGGATCGCGACCGCCATGGCGAGCGCCGCATCGACCAGCATGGCGCCGGTGACGGCAAGGCCATAGGCGCCGGCCAGTGCGCCGGACGATCCGAAGCCGACCACGAGGGCGATGATGCAGGACATCAGGAGCCAGTTGACCCTCGGGATGTAGATCTGACCGATCGCCGTCTCGGACGTGTGGTGGATCTCCATGCGCGGCAGGTAGCCGAGCTGGATCGCCTGCCGGGTCAGAGAGAACACGCCGGTGATCACCGCCTGCGAGGCGATCACGGTCGCCAGCGTGGAGAGGATCACCAGGAAGATGATGTAGTCGGCCGGCACCAGCTCGAAGAAGACCTGATGGATCACGGCCGGGTTCTCGATGATCAGCGCACCCTGGCCAAAGTAGTTGAGCAGGAGACCCGGCATGACGATGCCGAACCAGCCGATCCGGATCGGCCGGCGGCCGAAATGGCCCATGTCGGCATAGAGCGCCTCCGCACCCGTGACGGCCAGCACGATCGAACCGAAAGCCCAGAAGATGCCGAAGCCCTGGTCCGTGACCAGATAGTAGGCGTGGATCGGGTTGATCGCTTCCAGCACCACCGGGGCCTTCGCGATCTGCCACGCCCCGAGCACGCCCAGGACCAGGAACCAGACGAACATGACCGGACCGAACAGACGGCCCACGTCTGCCGTTCCCCGGGCCTGCAGCATGAAGAGGCCGACCAGGATCACCAGGGCGAGGGGGATGACGAACGGCGTGAACGCCGGGGTCACCGCGGACAGACCCTCGACGGCGCTCATCACCGAGATCGCCGGCGTGATCATGGCGTCGCCGTAGAAGAGGGCGAGGCCGATGACGGCCAGGATGATGATGCCTATCCGGATCTTCGGGGCCCGCCCGTTCAGCCCCCGGGACGCCAGGGTGGCGAGCGCCAGCACGCCGCCCTCGCCCTTGTTGTCGGCGCGCATGATGAGGGCGACGTACTTGATCGTGACGGTCAGCGTGACCGCCCAGAACAGCATGGAAAGGACGCCGAACACATGTTCGGGGGTCGGCGCCATGCCGCTGCCGTGCAGGAAGGTCTCGCGCAGCGCATAGAGCGGGCTGGTGCCGATGTCGCCAAAGACCACGCCCAGCGCGCCGACGACGAGCGCCGTCCCCGCCGGGTGGTGCGGTGGGGAGGTCGGTGCCGGCGCGGGTTCGGCGCTGGTCTGGGTTTGGGACGGTTCGGCTGGGGCCATGATGAACAACGCCGCCAAGAAGGCGGCGCGGCGAGGGTTTGCGCCGACGCACCGACACTGTCAACGCGCCAAATCGGGGGAAATGGCGACTAATCGCCTTGACTTGCACACGGCGCGCAGGTCGCCTTGAGGCAAACGGGAGGAAGCGCCATGCATGTCGATGTGAGCCAGCCGCGCCTGTATCGCGAGGATAGCTGGAGCCCACACTTTGCCCGGCTGCGGCGCGAAGACCCGGTCCACTACCATCCTGAAAGCCCGTTCGGGCCCTACTGGTCGGTCACGCGCTATGCCGACATCATGAAGGTGGAGCTCGACCCGTCGACCTATTCTTCGGCCTCCGAGCTGGGCGGCATCCAGATCGCCGACCAGCCGCAGGGCGAGGAGCTGCCCAACTTCATCCGTATGGACCCGCCGCGCCATACCGCGCAGCGCCGGACCGTGGCGCCGATCGTGGCACCGTCGAACCTTGCCAACATGGAAGGGCTGATCCGCCAGCGCACCGCCCAGGTGCTTGACGGCCTGCCGCGGGGCGAAACCTTCGACTGGGCCGATCGGGTCTCGACGGAACTGACTGCCATGATGCTGGCGACGCTGTTCGACTTTCCGCAGGCCGACCGCCGCAAGCTGACGCACTGGTCCGATGTGGCGATCTGCAACATCGAGGCCGAGGACGCCGTCGTGAAGTCCAACCAGGAGCGGATGGCTGAGCTGAAGCACATGGCCGAGACCATGGCGGCGCTGTGGCAGGAGCGTGCCGCGCAACCGCCGACCTTCGACCTGGTCTCCATGATGGCGCACAGCGAGGCGACGAGGAACATGCCGGCCCGCGAGTTCATCGGGAACTTCGCGCTGCTGATCGTCGGCGGCAACGACACGACGCGCAACTCGATGAGCGCCGGCCTGATGGCGATGCTCGACAATCCGGCCGAAGTCGACAAGGTGAAGGCCGATCCCGCACTGATGCCGAATCTCGTTTCGGAGACGATCCGCTGGGCCACGCCAGTGATCCACATGCGGCGCACTGCGCGCACGGAATGCGAATTGTCCGGCAGGCGGATCCGGGCCGGCGAGAAGGTGGTGATGTGGTACGTCTCGGGCAATCGCGACGAGACGGCGATCGACGAACCCGAACGATTCCGTGTCGACCGGCCGAAGGCGCGCCATCATCTTTCCTTCGGCGCCGGCATCCATCGCTGCGTCGGCGACCGGCTGGCCGAGATGCAGATCCGGATTCTGTGGGAGGAGCTGCTGAAACGCGACCTCGAGATCGAGGTCGTCGCGCCCCCGGTGCGCCTCTACTCCAACTTCATCCGCGGCATCCGCTCGCTGCCGGTCAGGATCCGCGCCTGATCGTTTCGACGCCAGCGGCGAAGGCCTGCTGCAGCAGCCACACGTCGCCGGCGATCGAGACGAAGTCGTAGCCGAGCTTGACGAACTGCGCTGCCTGCTTCGCGTCGACGGCGAGGCGGCCGGCGGACTTGCCGTGCTTCTTCGCCGCCGCGATCGTCGCCTTCTCGGCGTTGAGGAAGTCGGGATGGTCGAAGGCGCCGGGCTCGCCCATCGCGACGGTCAGGTCGTTGTGGCCGAGCCACAGCATGTCGACGCCCGGCATCGAGGCGATTTCGTCGGCCGCGACGGCGCCGCGCGGATCCTCGATCTGCAGGATGATGGCGGTGCGCGCGTTCTGTTCGGCCAAGCGCGGAAGCAGCGGTTCTGAACGCACGGCGAAGCGCTCATGGGCAAGCCCCAGCGCCACGCCGCGTGTGCCGTCCGGCCAGTATTTCGCGGCGTCGAGCACCGCACGGGCTTGCTCGACCGACGACACGATCGGCACCATCACGCCGTCGGCGCCGGTGTCGAGTGCGCGCGATATGTGGTGGCGCGACTGCGAGGGCACGCGCACGACCAGCGGCAGGTTCGCGGCCTGCATGTAGCGCACGACCTGGCGCACGGCATCGAAGCCGAAGCCGGTGTGCTCCATGTCGAGCACCGCGAATTCCGCGCCCGCCGCTTTCAGGATCTGTCCGATTCCCGGCGTGGCGAATTCGAACAGGAAGGTGCCGATTTTCGTGGGCGTGCTGCCGACGAGCGCGCGCAGGCCGGTGCCTGCCCCATTGGTTGCCATTGTCGTTTCCCCCTTCAGGGGCGTGATGCTAGCGTGAACCGTCCCCACGACACACCTGCTTTAGGGAGAGAATCATGAAGCTCTACTACATGCCCGGCGCCTGCTCGGTCGGCATCCATGTTCTGCTGGAGGAGATCGGCAAGCCCTACGACGTGCACAAGGTCGACGGTGCCAAGCAGGAACAGTACGGGCCGGATTTCGTGGCGCTCAACCCGAAGTCGAAGGTGCCGACCCTGCAGCGCGACGACGGTTCCGTGCTGACCGAATTCCCCGCGATCGCCGTGTGGCTCGCCCGCAAGAATCCCGAGGCCGGCCTGCTGCCGGCCGACGCAGAGGGCGAGGCGCGCGCGCTGGAGGCGATGGACTACGCTGTCTCGACCATGCACATGCAGGGGTTCAGCCGCATGTTCCGGCCGGGCAATTACGCACCGACCGAAGCCGACCACGACAAGGTCAAGGCGCGTGGCAAGGAGATCATGGAGAAGGGGCTGGCGCTGATGGACAAGGCGCTCGAGGGCAAGGAGTACCTTGCCGGCAAGTTCTCGGTGGCCGATGCGGCCCTGTTCTACGTCTCCTTCTGGGCGGCGGGCCGCATGAAGATGCCCCTGCCCAAGAACGTTGCCGCCCACTACGAGCGCATGAAGGCCCGCCCGGCCGTGAAGCGCGTGCTCGAAAAGGAAGGCCTGTCGGCCGCAGCCTGATCCTGGTTGCGATCATCGGACCGCCGCGTTCGCGTGGCGGTCCGAGCGCGCACCTTCGGTGACGCCGCGCACTGAGCTAAGCTCGCACCATGTCCTTGCCTGCCTCCCTGCGCGACCGACTCCGCCTGCCGCTGATCGCGGCCCCCATGTTCCTGGTCTCCGGCCCGGCCCTCGTGACGGCGGCCTGCCGGGCGGGGGTCGTCGGGTCGTTCCCGACCGCCAACTGCCGCACGGTCGAGGAACTCGATTCCTGGCTGGCCGGGATGGCGGATGACGCTAAGCGTGCCGCCGATACCGAAGGCCGCGCGCCCGCGCCGTGGTGCCCGAACCTGATCGTCCATCGCTCCAATCCGCGCGTGCCCGAGGACCTGGCCGCCGTGTTGCGCCATAAGGCCGAGATCGTGATCACGTCGGTCGGCTCGCCCGAGCCGGTGATGAAGCCCTTGAAGGACGCCGGCTGCCTGGTGCTGGCCGACGTGGCGTCGGTGCGCCATGCCGAGAAGGCGGTGGCGGCGGGCGTCGACGGTCTGGTGCTGCTCACGGCGGGCGCCGGCGGCCAGACCGGCTGGGCCAATCCCTTCGCCTTCGTGCGGGCGGTGCGGACGTTCTGGGACGGAATCGTCGTGATGGCGGGCGGCATGGCCGACGGTCACGCCGTCGCGGCGGCCCAGGCTCTGGGCTGCGACCTGGCCTATATGGGCACGAAGTTCATCGCCACGCGGGAGAGCCTGGCCAAGGACGCCTACAAGCAGATGCTGGTCTCCAGCCGGCTCGACGACGTGCTGCTGACCCGTGCTTTCACGGGGCTCGAGACCAACATGCTGCGTCCCTCGATCGAAGCGGCCGGTCTGGATCCGGACAACCTGCCGGCACGCGGCGAGATCGACATCTCCAAGGACATCAACGCCGCCGAGCGCGAACGGCCGGACGCCAAGCGCTGGAAGGACATCTGGAGCGCCGGCCATTCGGTCTCGGGTGTGGCGGATGTCCCGACGGTCGCCGAACTGGTCGAGCGCACCGCCGGGGAATACCAGGCCGCCCGCCGGTCAGTGCAGGGCGTATAGACCCGAGGCGAAGCGGAACTCGGCCGGCTTGATCAGCTGCGTGTTGGCGACCGTTACCTTGTGCAGCCTGCCGTCGAGATTGTGTTCCCAGAAATCGAGGAACTTGGTGAGGGCGGGGAAACGGGGGGCCAAGTCCAGATTCTGCCAGACGAAACTTTGCAGAACGTGTTTGTGGTCGGGCATCCAATACAGGATCTCGGCCGTCGTGATGCGGTAATCGTTGAGCTGCGCAACAAAACTACGATCCATATAGACCCTCCTTGACTTAGTGCGCCTTGAAGAATAGTCACGCACCCGCAACAAAATCAGCAAAAATCGTTCCATATCAAAGGCTTGGCAGCGCTCTTGGGTGATTGCTGCTAGTGCGAAACTACTTTGGGAACCTTTTGTGGCATGCCTTGACTCGGGCTGCTGACAACCCTAAATCCCGTGCGCCATTGGCACTCACCATCCGTGAGTGCTGACAGCAATACATTCACCGCGGCCATTTGGTCGCGCAGGGTCAATTGCTCACTGGAGGAAGAACCATGAAGTTCCGTCCGCTTCACGACCGGGTCGTGGTCAAGCGCGTCGAGGAAGAAGGCAAGACCAAGGGCGGGATCATCATCCCCGACACCGCCAAGGAAAAGCCGATGGAAGGTGAGATCGTGGCCGTCGGTCCGGGCGCCCGCGACGAGAAGGGCAACCTGGTCCCGCTCGACGTCAAGAAGGGCGACCGCGTCCTGTTCGGCAAGTGGTCGGGCACCGAGATCAAGCTCGATGGCGAGGACCTCCTGATCATGAAGGAGTCCGACATCATGGGCATCATCGACGGTTCCGCCTCGATGAAGAAGGCCGCCTGAGCTTCGCTCGGCTTCACTGAAACCAACATCCAAGAGGAATAGAAAATGGCAGCCAAGGAAGTCCGGTTCAGCGCCGACGCCCGCGAGCGCATGCTGCGCGGCGTCGACATTCTCGCCAACGCCGTCAAGGTGACGCTGGGTCCGAAGGGCCGCAACGTCGTCATCGACAAGTCGTTCGGCGCGCCGCGCATCACCAAGGATGGCGTCACCGTCGCCAAGGAGATCGAACTCGGCGACAAGTTCGAGAACATGGGCGCCCAGATGGTGCGCGAAGTGGCCTCGAAGACCAACGACATCGCCGGCGACGGCACGACGACGGCGACCGTGCTCGCCCAGGCGATCGTGCGCGAAGGCGTGAAGTCGGTCGCGGCCGGCATGAACCCGATGGACCTCAAGCGCGGCATCGACCTCGCGGTCGAGGCGGCCGTCGAGGACATCAAGGCCCGCGCCAAGAAGATCACGGGCACCGACGAAGTCGCCCAGGTCGGCACGATCTCGGCCAACGGCGACAAGTCGATCGGCAAGATGATCGCCGAAGCCATGAAGAAGGTCGGCAACGAGGGCGTCATCACGGTGGAAGAGGCCAAGAGCCTGGACACCGAGCTGGACGTCGTCGAGGGCATGCAGTTCGACCGCGGCTATCTCTCGCCGTACTTCATCACCAACGCCGACAAGATGATCGCCGAGCTCGACTCGCCGTACATCCTGCTGTTCGAGAAGAAGCTGTCGGGCCTTCAGGCGATGCTGCCGGTGCTTGAGGCGGTCGTGCAGTCGGGCAAGCCGCTGCTGATCATCGCCGAGGACGTTGAGGGCGAGGCCCTGGCGACCCTGGTCGTGAACAAGCTGCGCGGTGGCCTGAAGATCGCCGCCGTCAAGGCGCCGGGCTTCGGTGACCGCCGCAAGGCGATGCTCGAGGACATGGCGATCCTGACCGGCGGTCAGCTGATCTCCGAGGACCTCGGCATCAAGCTCGAGAACGTCACGCTCGACATGCTCGGCAAGGCCAAGAAGGTCATCGTCGAGAAGGAAAACACCACGATCGTCGACGGCTCGGGCAAGAAGGCGGACCTCCAGGCCCGCATCGCCCAGATCCGCGCGCAGATCGAGGAGACCACCTCGGACTACGACCGCGAGAAGCTCCAGGAGCGCCTGGCCAAGCTCGCCGGCGGTGTTGCGATCATCAAGGTCGGCGGCGCCACCGAAGTCGAGGTCAAGGAGAAGAAGGACCGCGTTGACGACGCCATGCACGCCACCAAGGCGGCGGTCGAAGAGGGCATTGTCGCCGGCGGCGGCTCGGCTCTCCTCTACGCGATCCGTGCGCTGGACAAGATCCGCGCCGGCAACGACGACCAGAAGGTCGGTGTCGAGATCGTGCGTCGTGCGCTGCAGGCGCCGGTCCGTCAGATCGCCGAGAACGCCGGCTTCGACGGCGCGGTGGTCGCGGGCAAGATGCTCGACCAGAAGGACGCCAACTTCGGCTTCGACGCCCAGAAGGGCGACTATGTCGACATGATCAAGTCCGGCATCATCGATCCGGTGAAGGTCGTCCGTACGGCCCTGCAGGACGCCGCTTCGGTGGCCGGTCTGCTGGTCACGACGGAAGCCATGATCGCCGAGAAGCCGGAGAAGAAGGCCCCGATGATGCCGCCGGGTGGCGACGGCGGCATGGGTGGCATGGACTTCTAAGTCCAGTCTTCTCAGAGACTGCGGAAAGGCCGGGGAGCGATCCCCGGCCTTTCTCATTTCTCATTGGAGCGCGCCACTCCAGTGGCGCATCATGAGCGTTACTGGAGTGGCGCGCTCGCATGAGTTTGAACTACCCGACATCGATCAAGGCCGTCGTCGTGCACAATGGCCGCGTCCTTCTGCTGCTCAACGAGCGCAATGAGTGGGATCTGCCGGGTGGCCGGCCAGATCCAGGCGAGGATCATCGCGCGGCATTGATGCGCGAGGTGTGGGAGGAGACGGGGCTGGCGGTCGAGGTCGGCGCGCTGGTCGACGAGCATCTGTTCGAGGTGTTGCCGCAACGCTTCGTGCGGATCGCCGCCTATGCCTGCTCGCTCGCGACCGAGGGCAAGATTGCCCTCAGCCATGAACATTGCGAAGCGAGGTGGGTCGAACTCACCGCGCTCGGCGCGCGGGTGGCCGACCGCCTGTTGCCGGCAGGTTATCTCGGCGCGATCCGCCAGGCTGCCTGCCAGCCCCCGTCTCCGTAGCTGCGGCTTGTCTCGATCTTGAGGAAACGGTCGTGCGCGCCGGCGGCGCCGAGCCACAGCTCTTTCCAGGCATCGAAGCCGGCCAGCGGATCGGCGAGTTGAAGGTCGCGCGCCAGCTTCCAGCCTTCCATGCGAATGACGATGGCGCCGTCCTTCTCCTCAGCCGAAACCTCCTCGCCCTCTGCAGCGAGGATCGCGGCCAGCCAGCGGCCGAACAGGCGAGCGCTGTCGATGTCGCCGGTCTCGACGTCGGTGGGCAGGTCGAGGTCGCGCGCCGTCTCCTCGTGGAACTGCAAGCCGACCAGTCGCGCCACGCGGCCCATCTCGACCTGCGCGTCCTTCGGGCCAAGCAGGTCCTGCAGCACCGGCAGCATGGTCTGCACGTAGCCCATCGCGTAGGAGCGGAAGGTGCGCAGCCGGCGTTCCTCGGGCCAGTTCTCCGTCGCCAGCTTCGGCTGGGTCTTCCAGTCGATGCGCGGCATCTCCTCGTCGTAGGCGAAGCGCACGCGCTCGTCCTCCTTCAGGGGCCGCCCGTAGTCGAAATAGTAGCCTTCGAGGCCGGGCTTGCCGTCAACCGTCATGCCCGTGCAAACGAAACCGAGGCCCGGGTTCTTTAGGGAGACGCCGTTGTGGCCGTGCCAGCCGTGGAGAAAGGCCGCCGACACTTCGTGCGGGACGGCGGCGATCGCGGTGCCCTTCCACATCCAGCGCGGCGGCGGATAGCGCACCCAGGCCTTGGTGTCGTTCTCGCGCAGATACCCGGTCTTCACGCCGCCCAGCGCATTGGAGTGGTAGTGGTACAGGGCGCAGGCGGGAGCGTCCTTCTCGCTTGCGATGCCGAGCTTCTGCAGGCCGGGCAGGAACTTCTCGAGATGCTGCCGGCGGAAGTGGCGGAAGATGTATTCACGCGCCTTGTCGTTGCCCTGGCGCGAGACGAGGCCAAGGACCAGCGCCGTCATCAGCGCATTGTAGAGCGTGCCGACCGCCCGGTAGGCGGCCACCTCAGCCATTATGGCCATCGACCAGGATCGCCTTGGAGTGACCGGCCTTGAGACGCATCGCGAGGACGGGCTTGTACTCTTCCGAATGATAGAAGCGCTCGGCCTTGGCGCGGTCGGGGAATTCCAGCACCACGACGCGGGCCGGCGTCCAGCCGCCTTCGAGGCTGGTGCAGTTGCCGCCTCGCACGATGAACTTGCCGCCGAACTTGGAGACCAGGCCCGGCGTGTGCTTGCGGTACTCCGCCATCAGCTCTTCGTCCTTGGTGTCGATCTCGACGATGATATAGGCCGTCACGTCTTCCTCCCTGGTCAGCCGGCTTCCATGGGCAGGGCGGGATCGTTGGCCCATTCCTGCATGGAGTTGTCGTACACCGAGACGTTCCTGTGACCCAAGAGGGCGGTGAGGACGAAAGCGTCGAGCGTGGCGGCGATGCCGCCGCCGCAATAGACCAGAACGCGCTTGTCGGGGGCGGCGCCGACGCCTTCGAAGGCGGCGCGCAGATCGGCGATCGGCTTCAGAGCCTTGTCAGCACCGAACAGGCTGGCGGCCGGTACGCAGGACGAGCCGGCGATACGGCCCGCACGGCCATAGATCACGCCGCCCCTGCCGGTGTGCTGGTCGTGGCTCAGCGCGTTGAGGGTCAACGTCGAGGCGTCACCGATGGCGTCCTTGATCGCCTCCTTGCCGACGAAGATCTCCGGGCGCCCGCGCAGCGATAGCGTGGCCGGCGGATGGCTGACGGACTCGGTCGAAAGCGGGCGGCCTTCGGCCTTCCACTTGTCGAGGCCGCCATCGAGGATCGCGGCTTCGTCGAAGCCGATGGCGCGGAGCATCCACCAGATGCGGCTCGCCCAGACCGGCGAGGCATGGCTGTAGAGGACCACGAAGGTGCCGTGTCCCACTCCCTTGGCCGCGAAGGCCCGGGTGAGATCCTCGAGCGACGGCAGGGTGAAGCGAAGCGGCGAGCTCTTGTCGGAAAGATCGCCCTGGAGGTCGAGAAAGGCCGCGCCCGGGATGTGGCCCTGGTCGTAGTTGGCGCGTCCGCTTTCAGCGATGTAGCGGCCGTCGGAGCCGGGCTTCAGGTAGGTGGTGCAGTCGAAGACGCGAAGCGCCGGCGCACCGAGCTGGCGCGCGAGATCGTCCGTGGTGATCAGGTTGGCCGAATGGGCCATGTCGCTCTCCCGGGTTTGGGGAGAGCGGAGACTAGCGCGGTTCTGCCGAACCTTGCCTCAACTTAAATCGTCTTGGATGGGAGTGGCGGAACGCTGACCGGGCCGGACGAGGGCGCGGCGGCGGTCGGCGCCGGCGCAGAGGCCGGCGGCAGCTGGCCCATCTCGGGCGACTTCGGAGCCGCCGGGGTGGTGGTGGTCTTCTTCGTCTTCTTCTTCGGCGCTTTCGCGACCTGGACCTTCTTCAGGCAGGCATTGCGCTGCGAGCTGCTCTTGATCTTGTTGCAGGAGGCGGTCGTGGCCGCCTTCGGCTTGGTTGTGGGCGCGGTGGTCGGTGCAGGCAGGGTCTCGTCCTGCGCAAAGGACGGGGCGGCAAAGGCGACCGCCGCCAGGGCGGCCATGCCAGCGATCAAAAGACGCATGATTTTCTCCCGGGCCGCTTGCGATGAGGGGACGTGCACGGCCTCGCTATATCGTTAAAATGCTATTGGATTTATGGTGTTTATGTCAAATTCTTAATAGGTTAGAGAAACTGCAATCGGACGCGCCGTGCAGGCTATTTTCAACGTCGCCCTTCCGATATTCGGCGTCATCCTGGCGGGCTTCCTGGCCGGCCGCTGGCGCATCCTGGGACCGGAAGCGAGCACGGCGCTCAACGCCTTCGTGAGCTATTTCGCCCTGCCGGTCCTGTTCTTCGGGACGCTGGCGCGCACGCCGGTCGCCGCCGTGCTCGATCCCAGCCTGATCGCGGGCTTCGGCATCGCCGTGGTCGCGACTTTCGTCGTTGGCATGCTCACGACGCGGCTCGTCTCACGGGGCGGGCTGGCGGCGATGAGCCTGCAGGGCATCGCCGCCTCATGGGGCAATGTCGGCTACATGGGCGTTCCGCTCTGTCTCGCCGCGTTCGGCGAGCAGGGCCTGCCGCCTGCCATGCTCACGGTGATCGTGACGGCCGTCGTCTCCATGGTGTTCGGCGTCATGCTGATCGAACTCGAGGTCGCGGCGGGGCACGGCCCGGTGAGAACCTTCCTGCGCGCCGCCTTCAACGTGGCGCGCAATCCGCTGCCGGTCTCGATTGCTCTGGGTATCCTTGCCTCCTGGATCGGCCTGCCCGTTCCGATACCGGTCGAAAAGTGGATCGACCTCATGGGCGCGGCAGCCGCGCCCTGTGCGCTGTTCGCCATCGGCCTGTTCCTGTCCGACAAGTCGATCAAGAGCGGTCTCGCCGAAGCGGGACTCGCCTCCCTGATCAAGCTGGTGCTGCAGCCGCTGGCGGCGTTGCTGATCCTGCCATTTTTCGTGCCGATCGACTCGATTGCGGGCAAGGTGGCGCTGCTGATGGCCGCGCTGCCGACCGCCGCCAACGCCTTCGTGCTTGCGAAACAGTTCGATGTGTCGGTCGAGCAGAACACGGCCTCGGTTCTGCTGTCGACGGCCTTCTCGGTGGTCACGGTTTCTGCTTTGCTGGTCTGGATGCGCGTGACCTGACGACGAAACGGGAGAACACCCATGCTTCAGGAATTCAAGAAGTTCGCGATGCGCGGCAACGTCGTGGATCTCGCCATCGGCGTGATCATCGGCGCGGCCTTCAGCAAGATCATCGACTCGCTGGTCGGCGACATCATCATGCCGATCATCGGGCGCATCGCCGGCGGGCTCGATTTCACCAACTACTTCATCGGCCTGACGCCGGCCGCCAGCCAGGCCGCGACCTATGATGCCGCGAAGAAAGCCGGCGCGACGCTGGGCTACGGCACGTTCCTGACGGTGACGGTGAACTTCCTGATCATCGCCTGGGTCCTCTTCCTGGTGATCAAGGGCATGAACCGCGTCATCAAGAAGGAACAGGACGCGCCGCCGCCGCCCGCGCCGCCGACCAAGGAACAGGAGCTGCTTACGGAGATCCGCGATCTCCTGAAGGCGCGCGGCTAGCTGCGCTCGTCCCGGCGAATACTGCATCGAGCCGCCCGGCCAGCCCGTCGGAAATCTTCGTGAGCGGCAGCCGGCATTCCGGCGAGGCGATCAGCCCCTGTCGCCACAACAGATGCTTGATCGGCATCGGGTTGGCCTCGGCGAACAGCATCGGCACGAAGCCGGCGAGTGGCGCCCATGCCCTGCGGGCGCCGGCGAGATCGCTGGCCCTGAAGCAGCGCTCAACCTCGACGAAGCCTTCGGGCATCAGATGGCTCGCCGCCAGGATGCCGCCTTCGGCGCCATTGGCGCGCATGGTGAAGAACAGCGCGTCCTCGCCGGTCAACACGGCGAAGTCGGCCGGTTTGCGGCGGAGCAACTCGAGCGACTGCTCGACGCTGCCGGAACTGTCCTTCACGCCCACGATGTTCGGCACGTTTGCGAGTTCGAGCAGCGAGTCGTTGGAGAGATTCACCGCCGTGCGGTACGGGATGTTGTAGATCACCACGTTGCGGTCGGTGGCCGCCGCGATGCGCCGGAAGTGCGCTATCAGCCCGTCCTGGCCTGGCCGGTTGTAGTAGGGGCACACCGACAGGATGCCCGCGATCGGCAGGTGACGGAGCCGCTTCAACTCCTTCTCGACCTTGGCTGTGGCATTGCCGCCGATCCCGGCGAAGACCGGAACGCGACCATCGGCGACCGCCAGCGTGCGTTCGATGACGGCGGCAATCTCATCCTCGTCGAGCGCCGGCGATTCGCCCGTGGTGCCGAGCGGCAGCAGCCCGTCCACGCCTTTGGCTATGTAGTGGTTCACCAGTCGGTCGTAGCTCGCGAAGTCGATGGCGCTGTCCTTGAACGGCGTGACGAGCGGCAACCAGAGGCCCGAGATCTTTGTGGTCATGAGCCGACGTTAAGGACGGTCTATGAATAAGAGAAACGAATGTTTTGGATAGAAGCGTTCAGGAGTGATTATATATCCCATGCGCAAGGATCTCGATATGGCGCTGGTGCGCTCCTTCCTCACCGTCGTCGAAGCGGGGGGAGTCACGCGGGCCGCTATGGCACTCGGCATGAGCCAGGCGGCGGCCAGTCAGCAGATAAAGCGGCTGGAGGAGGCGCTCGACTGCCGACTCTTCATCCGTCAGGGGCGCGGGCTGGTGCTGGCGCCGGCGGGCGAGCGGCTGCTCGAACAGGCGCGGCGCCTGGTAGCGATGAATGACGAGGTCTGGTCGTCGATGCGGGCGCCGCAGTTCGAGGGCGAGGTCCGCTTCGGCGTTCCTTACGACATCATCGGCAGCTTCGTGCCGGCGATCCTGCGGCGCTTCGCCAAGGCGCAGCCCCGCGTGCGGGTCAGCCTCGTCTGCGAGGATTCGCGCGTGATCCGGGAGGAGCTGAAATCGGGCGGGGTGGATCTTGCCATGACGACGGAAATGGAATGCGGTCGCCACGGCGAGACGCTGCGCACCGACCGCCTGGTTTGGGTGGGCGCGCCGGGCGGGGATGCCCATCTCAAGGATCCGCTCCCAGTGTCGCTTGGCGCGCCGACCTGCGTGTTCCGCCCGGTCGCGGTCGAGGCATTGGGCCAGGCGCGGCGCGACTGGCGCGCCGTCTGCGAGGTGAGCCGGCTGGAGCCGGTCTACGCCGTGCTGGAAGCCGGCCTCGCGGTGGCACCGCTGCTGCGCTCCTCGGTGCCCGAGCGCTTCGTCATCCTGGGCCGCGAGGCGCGGCTGCCGGTGCTGCCGGAGTTCCGCATCAATCTCTATGCGCCCCCGGGCCTAGGTCCCGCGGCGCGCGATCTGGCGGATCATGTGCGGGCAAGCTTTGCCGGACGGACACGGAACCTCAACAATTGATACCAAGCGCCCCCTGTGCCGATGACGGGGTAGCGCGTATCTTCACGTGCATGGACGGACGCGGTTCGAGACATCGCCGCACCGGACAGCGAGTTTAGAGGGGGCGTCTGGGGGCCTGGAGAGTGTAACAACTCTCCGGGCCCTCTTTTTGTGCTGACATGAAACGGTCATGGAGGCGTGTTTGATCCGGGCGTCTCGGAGGAGGAGCGGGTGATGTCAGCAACGAGCGAGTCCGTGCTCGAGAAGCCGCGCGGCGCGGTCGTGGTCCGGCCATCGACCGAAAACGACGTGCCGGCCATGATCGCGATCTATACGCACCATATCACGCGGGGCGTGGGCGACGTCGACGTCGAGCCCACCCAGGCCGACGATATCAAGCGTCGTCGCAAGAACATGCTGCGGCGCCGGCTGCCGCATCTGGCGGCCGAGCGAGACGGAATGATCGTCGGCTATGCCTATGCGGTGCCGTTTCGCAAGCGTCCGGCCTATCGCTATGCCGTCAAGCACTCGATCTACGTCCATCCCGACCATGTCTCCACCGGGATCGGTCGTCTGCTCCTGCCGGCGCTGATCGAGGCCTGTGCGAGCGCGGGCTATCGCCAGATGTTCGCCTATGTCGACGCCGACAATGTCGCGTCGCTCAGCCTGCACGAGGCCCACGGCTTCCGGCGCGTCGGCCTGCTGGAGGGCGTCGGGTTCAAGTACGGCAAGTGGGCCGACAGCGTGCTGATGCAGCGCGCCATCGGCGCGGGCGCCAGCACGCCGCCGGTGGAGATCGCCTACTCGCGCACCACGTAGGTGTAGAAGCGCACGCGGCCTTCCTTGTCGACCTCGCGATAGATCCCCTGGATCTCGACGTCGAAGCCGGGGAACAGGTTGGCGGACCTCTCGAACATGCGGAGATAGTCGAGCATCGGCTTGGCCCGCTCGTCGAGCCGCTCGCCCGGCACGATGCTGGCGATGCCCGGTGGATAAACCACGAACATGGTGGTGGCAATGCGCCCGGCCGCCTCTTCGATCGGCACGTAGTCGACGTTGTTGCGCACGAGCTGACGGACCGCCTCGTGCGGCGCCATGGCGGGCTCGGGCAGGTGCTCGGGCATGAACTGCGCGCGCTGCATCAGGCTGACGTTGCTCTCGCGGAAGAAGGCGTGCATCTCGGCGCAGAGATCGCGCAGACGCAGGCCGGCATAGCGGGCCGGCCGGCGGCGGACGAATTCGCCGATCACGTCCTCGAGCTTCGCGTTCTCGTCGTGCAGCCGCTTGAAGATCACGAGGGCGCTGAGCAGCGTGCCGGCCTTGCTCGATTCTACGCCCGGCGTCATGAGGAAGAGAAGCGAGTTCAAATCGTTCTTCTCCGGGACGATCTGGTTCTCGCGGAGATACTGCGCAACCACGGGGGCCGGAATGCCGTGGCCGGCATAGCTGCCGGTGTCGCGGTCGAAGCCTGGCGTCAGGACGATCAGCTTGTTGGGATCGGTGATCGCATAGCCCGGGGCCACGTGCTTGAAGCCGTGCCAGCGCCTCTCCGGGTCCAGCTCCCAGTATCGTGCATGGGTCGCCAGATCGTCCGTCGGCACTTCCTCCCAGAGCTGCTCGCGGTCGCCCACCATCACGCGGTTGGGAATGAAGGGCTCGAAGAACCAGCGGCGCGCCGGGTCGCGCTCCTTGTCCTCGAACTCGCGGCGAATGGCGCGCATCTTCTTGCGGATCTCGATGCCGAGGCGGATCGTGTCGTCCCACAGCACTTCGCCCGAACGGCCCTTCATCATCTGCGCGCCGACGTCGAGCGAGGCGAACAGGGGATAGAAGGGCGAGGTCGATGCGTGAAGCATGAAGAATTCGTTGAAGCGGCGATGCTCGATGCGCCGGCGTTGACCCTTGATGTGGCGATCCCGGATG
>VFQN01000932.1_pt1 | contig 51898 bp, 82 predicted proteins | sample 3512371 | NCBI WGS metagenome assembly VFQN01 (sample SAMN10412370, study PRJNA504923) | tailings metagenome | isolation source: Replicate 2 from Balatoc abandoned mine | place: Philippines: Itogon, Benguet | collected 2017-08-28
GGCGTGGTACTGCTGCCGGGAGTGCAGGGAGGAGCACTGGCGGGAGGGGCACGGGCAGTGTGCGGAGCGAGGGCTGAAGTGTGAAGTAGAGAAGCCGTAGCAAGGAAACGTATGCAGCATGGGTGATGCAACGGGAGCAAGGGGCCGTGGGGGAACGGCCTTGTGTTCCACGTATCAGTTAGAAGTGTCAGTGACGCATCGAGTCGTTGCGCAAGAGGTTAGGGGTAGATGGCGGACCGTAGTCAACGGCATTGAGCTGGCGTGGCCGTCAAGTGCATCGTACTGCACGTGGCATTGCCAGGGAAGCGCCAGTGGTGTACGGTTGATTCTAAATAGTCTGGCATGCAGCTGTGCGGCGGTACACCTTCTGTTGTCGACAACGCACGGCAGTTTGAGGGCGTGAGCCGTGCCGCGTACGAAAGGCAGGGGACGATGTCGAGTGTGTCGGGGGTGGGTGAACATTATACGTTCCCTTGGACTGTCGTTTCAAGTGTGCGTAGGTTGTCGCACCGCCAGTTCTGTTACCGCATACATGAATCTTATGCGCGTGAGGGTGGAATGCAGGCCCGCCGCGTGCTGATCTTCCCTGTTTGGTGGCAACGGCCTGCAACGGATCTGAACAGATCCTTTGAGAGTCGAAGGTGCACAGCAGGTGTGCATCCATGCGCCGGGATTCGGACGAATTGCATCCAGGTAGCATGCTGACATCACAAGCTGGACTGAGGCCTGTCGGCGCCGGGAGCTCGAATACGCGAAATTGATGCGTGCAAGGTTGTGCGTTGTGCGTCATCGCCGCTCCTTTACGGTCACTGTCATTTGACTACCTGAAGAGCGCACCTTAACTCGTGCGAAGAGTTTATTTCACGTTCGCACCTTACAGGCCGCGTAGCAGCGTCGTGCAGGTATTCAGAGTACTCGCCGACCCACAGGTCATCGCGCCAGTCGGGCAGCGGAGCGAAAACAAAGCGACGCAAGCTTGAGGGAACGCAAATGAAAGGCACATCTGGCCCAACAGACAAAAAGGAATTGACCAGCGATAAGCCAAGCGAGGTCGAGACGCACGGTGGTGACGACCACAAGCGCCTCCGTCGCGAGGAGCCTTCACCGGCTGCAAGAGCGGCCGACGCTGCTGGGGCTAGGGGTGACGCCCACGTCACTGGCAGCGGCAAGGGCAGTGGGGCGGCTGGGACTGTGGCGGAGGAACCAGCGGGGCCTGCCGGGGGCGACGGGAGCGACTCTGATGCCGACCGCGAGGGGCTGAGGGAGCCCTCGGACTGGGGCACGGATGTGGAGTCCGATGGAGGCGGGGATGAAGGGCAGTCGACCAGGAAGGAGGGGGAGGGGGCAGAGGGAAAGACGGAGGCGGGGAAGGAGCAGCCGCCTGCCCCCGGGCCGCTGCCCCCGGGTGCACTGGAGGAGGGCCACATGTACTTCATCTACCGGCCCAAGGTGTGTGGGGGCGGGGAGGTGCTCCTGGGTGTCCGCTGGAGGGCGGGGTAGCGGGTGCAAGGCAGTACTGGTCCTGCGATATCCTGCAGCAGCACGGTGCGCCACGCCCCTATGAGCATGCAGGAGCGCGTGATAGCTGCTCGCAGGTCACTGTCAGTTTGGCCACACGTCATGCATGGTATGCTTGCTCACTTGGGCTGAAGGTGGGCTCCAGCTAGTTATATGCTTGGGGAACGTCCTCAGTCGTGCCCCTTCGCTTGCTGTGTGTGCAGGTGCAGCAGGAGAACCCCCGCACTCTGGACGACCTGGCCCGCTTCTACATCGTCATGAAGCCGCACGCCAGGAGGCCCCCGCCGGACGACCAGGAGATACTGCGGGAGGGGGCGGCGGCAGGGGCAGAAGGCGGTGACAAGGACACTGCAGCAGGAGGCGGTGGTGCATCTGGTGCCAGTGCTGGTAGCGAGGGCGACAATGGGGCGGGAGGAGGCGCGGCTGGGGCGCGGGAGGGCGGTGCGGGGGGCGGGGGCGGCGGAGGGGGCACGGGTGCTGCTGGCGGTGACGGGGGAGATGGCGGCGCCCTGCCGTGCCGGATGCTCATCATTGGCAAGAAGCGGCTGCCCGACACCAAGCGCCACGAGCGCTTCTTCGGCTTCGTGTGTGAGTGGAGCCGTGCGTGCGTCCCTAATGAGCGCTAGTGAGGTATGCCGTAGCCTCTTGGCAGTGAACTTGCTTTGCGCGCTTACTGAGAGCATGCTGCGCTTACTTTCTGCTTCATGACCCCACGACCCAGAGACCTTGCCGTGTCTGCCCCCTTGTCCCGTACCCGCCTGCTCCCCTAGCGGCGGTGGCGCCCAGCGTGGACCAGCTGACCGCGGGGCTGGGCGAGCGGCGCTACTCCACACGCACACGTGGCGAGCGGGTGCAGCCGGCGGCGCGCGTGGCGGGTAGGGCGGTCTACACCATAATGCTCAGGTGTGTCGGCAGAATAGAATAGAATAGAAAAGACGCAGCTACACGAGCACCGATCGCACGCTTTACCGGCCGCGCTACAGCCTCGTTGTGCTCTACCCTTCGCCTCTCCTGTGCCCGTGCTGCGGTGTGCGGCTTGAGGTGCGCTGTGGGCTGAACCGTGCCCTGTCTAACAGCTGGTGCCTGCGACCCTGCCCCTGGGCGTCCCAGGCAGCGCGGACACACGCGGCCCCACACGGAGCTGTCGTACGTGCTGCAGCTGCCGGCAGCTCCAGGGGAGGTGCAGCAGGAGCTGGCCATTGCGCCCAGCGCGCGATACGTGCTGCAGGTCAAGGTGGGCGGGCGTCCGGACTGAACCTGCTCTTACAGTATTAATGGGCACAGGCACTACCGTAGTACACTGTAGCAGAGCAAAGGCGGCAGCTGCTCGTAGGCCTGGTGGAGTGCAAGGGCCGTGTCCTTCGAAAGGGTAGAGGCAGCGGCTCCCGCGGCAATAGCCCAAGCTGTTCGCGTGCATGACAAAGCAGCATAAAAGCAGCCAGCCAGGCCTCCTGTGCACCCGCGTACCAGTACGGTGCTGAGGGGCCCAGGCGGGCCTGAGGAGGTCACACTGCTACCGCACGCGCCAACCGTCTGGGCCTCTGTCTTGTGCGCCTCCGCGCAGAACCCCACCAACAAGCGCCCGGGCCTGCCCTCTGCCGGGCCCGAGCCCGCTTACAGCGAGCAGCAGCGGAAGTCTTTTGCCAGCGGCAACGCCTGGGTGGGGTGCGAGGACACCTCCCTGCTGGACGTGGAGGGCACCGAGATGGTGCTCATCGGGGCGAGGGAGCAGCAGCAGGGTGGGTCGGGGGGCGGGGCACCGTGCTTGCACGTGGGCTGCGGGGGTGGTTACGGGTCGCTGGAGACATCCTGCGCTGGTGACAGTGCCTGCGGTGCTTCCGCAGTGCATCATGTACATTATTGTGGGACACGACGCGATGGGTGCTGAGTGCCTTGTTTCAGGCAGTTGCGCGCAGAGGCTTGCGTTTACTCCATTGTGCATGTCCCATGGCCCCCGTCGTGCTGCGCTCGGGTGCTGCCTGCGCAGACGCCACGGGCGAGGCGGCGGCGCTGCACCTGCAGAGCACACACCGGGCGGACTTGCAGCATGCCGCCGCTGCCAGCGCCGCCGGCACAGACGTGGGCACAACTGGCGGCAACAGGGGCCAGGCGAAGGCCAAGGCTGGAGAGGAGGAGGGCGGAGCTGACACCGGGGGCCGGAAGCGTGTGGACCAGGATGCCAAGGGCGCGGGCGGGGAGGCAGCGGCGAAGAGGAGGAGGGTGGTCGGGGGAGGCAGGGTAGAGGGTGTGGAGGGGGATGTGGAGGGGCGGGTGGTGGCGGGGCTGGTGGAGGAGACTAAGGAGGAGCTGGGGGTTGCGGGTGGGGAGCAGGAGGGGGCGGGGGCTGGGGGCGAGGGAGGTGAGGAGGCGGGGCCGGTGCAGCTGCCGACGCTTCCGGCGGAGACGGGGGAGTGGGCTTAAGGCAGGAGAAGCTCTGTTGTGTTGTGGCTTAGGCCGATAGGCCCCTGTTGAGCATGGTTGACGAAAGCAGGTGGACACCAACGGGCCAGCACCCATGTGCGGAGGAAGCTAGAGGTGCTGTACTGAGTAACGTGGCGGTAAGGGCTTTGCAAGGTCTGTTCTGCGGTTGTGACACGTGGCACTGGTGGCAGGTGGCGGGTCGGCTGCGAGGCGCGGCTTGAGACACCGACGTACGTACGTCCTGTTGGTAAAGGCACGTGTTGGACACGGTTGATGATTACAGCACAATGCATATGTATCCTGTCGCAAGATAAGCTACGTTGCCCGAATGCAGGGCGTGTGCATAGCTCACCAGTACCGGTATTGGCATCAAGAGTTTGCTGAGCTTGAACGTGTGATCCTCAAGTGGCAAGGGCCCTGGACCCAGCCCCAAGTAGCGTGCCGCGCCTACCGGTATTGGCATCAAGAGTTTGCGGAGCTTGAACGTGTGATTCTCAAGTGGCAAGGGCCCTGGACCCAGCCCCAAGTAGCGTGCCGCGCCGGACGCGTGGCCTAACGTACAACCGTACGTCCAAAGACGGCACACCGTCCACTTTCCGCTGCTACAGCCCACGAGAAAATCACCTTAATGGTCTACCAGCAACAGCGCAGGACTATCAAGCCGCCCTAAGCAGGACTATCAAGCCGCCCTAAGCGCCGCCGTGGTAGCACCCACAGAGGACACTGCTTCGTCAAGCGCAGACGCCGCCCATTCAACCCCAGCCCGTGTGCGAAACTGTCCACTGACCACAGATAAACCCCATGCGCACCCGCGCCACAATGCAGCGACGCCTATGCCCAACAAGTTCACAACCGCCGCCGCGCATTGCTGCGCGTGCGGGATGCTTGCAACGCCCCTCGCGCTGCGTGGCACCTGTAATAACGCTTCGGCTCCTTGGGCTCTGGCAGCTTTGCCCTCGGCACAAAGCACGCTTTTATTACGAAACTACGTCGTCTCATTCCAAGACGCTATCCATTCAGCCCCTTGCCCTCCACTAAAGGACCGGCCCATACCCACCCTACCGCTGACGCACTTTCGTTACCCCTCCCCTCCCGCGTTTAACGCACACCCTCACGCCCCGCCCCCGGAGTGGCTCGTCCGTGACGCCCCTTGCGACGAGGAGCTCCCCAGCACGTGCGCCACCATCTGCCCTTGGCTCTGACCCTGCCCCTGCCCTGCGCCCTGCACGCCACCGACAGCAGCACCCCCACCACTTCCACCCATCGGCCCGGGATTGCTCCTCGCCGCCGTCGCGTACCCGGGAGGCAGGGCGCCCCCTCCCGTGGGAATCCCCGCCATGATCCCGTCCGCACAGGACATGCGGATGGAGGCCAGGCGGTTCTTCGTCGCCATGCACCTGCTCGCTCCTGCCCGCCCCCCGCCCTCCTCATCGCTGCTGTTGTCATTGTCGTCATCCCACCCCAGAGATATGACACGCGCAGGCGCCATGAAGGCGCCCCCGCCGCCGCTGGCGTTCCCGCCGCCGCTGCCTGCCGTACCCGGGCCTGACGTCATCACCGCGCCCGTCGTGTGCCGCGCGACGCGTGGCGACGGACCCGTGGGACTGTGGCCCAGGCTGCCCAGGTCTGCGGCCGTCGTACGGCGCGAATAGGGAGGTGGCGGCTGGGGTAGCAGCGCACCGCCGCCAGAGGACGGCCGGTGGGCCAGCGGAGGATGAGGGTAGTGGGGCGGCTGTTGCTGTTGCTGCTGCTGCTGTGGTGCAAGCTGCTGCTGGTGCTGTTGCTGCATCATGGTGTTGCAGTCCACGGCCCCTGGGACGACCGGCGCCTGGCGGCCAAAGCGGCGGTCAAACTCCGCCTCCACTGCCGCGAACGCAGCACCCTCCTCGTCCAATTCCAGGGAGGACTGAAAGTCCTGGGCAATAGAAGAAGAAGGGGTGTGTGGGCAAGGGTTGTGGGTGTAAGAACACGCCTGATGGGAGCGGTGTAAGAGTAAAGAGGTTGCAGAGCGTTCCAGCGGGCAGTAGGGCAGTGCCTGGCCCCAAGAGTGGAGAGTATTGTAGTACTGCCAACACTTATTCCACACCACAGTGCGCACCACAGCTGCACCGTGCTGGACCATGACGCAGAACGCCGACCCACCGTCAGGATGCTGCCCAGCTGCGGCTTGCTGCCCGAGTTGCTCTGCCGCCTGGCCAGCAGCTGCGACGGCGGCCGCGGCGCCCCTGCCGCCAAAGCCGCAGCAGCGGCCGCTGCGCCCGCCCCGCCCCCAAAGCCTCCCAACGACCCATGCGCCGCCGCCGCCACGGGGCTAATCAGCCCCCCTGCAGGCCCCATGGGGCTCCCGCCACCTGACGCCGCCGCCAGCGCCGCTGCCCGCTTGGCCGCCGACGCGTGGATAGCCGCCCCGCCTGGGCCCATGACGGGCGAAGACACGGCCCCGCCACCGGACAGGAAGGACCCCCCGCTCCCCCGCACATGGGGCGAGCCGGTGGCGCTCTGCCGCCGCGCGTAGTGCCCGCTTGCCTCCGATCCCAGCACCATGTCCGCACGCGGCGACCCGCCTGTGCTGTTGGCGCTGGCGGCCACCTGCAGCAGCGAGCCACGCCGCTCCGTGACAGACTTCCCCGAGGACAGGATGTCCGGCAGGCGGAAAGACCCAATGACGGCGGTGAATTTCGACCCCGGGCCGCTGGGGGCGTTGGCCGCCGAGCAGCCGGACGAAGAGTTTGACCGTCCGCGGGGGGTGGCCGGCCGTTCACGGACGGGCGCACGGCCGTGCATGGGGGAGGCGGTGGGGGAGGTGCCGTGGGACAGGGGGACGGCGGGGAGGCGTTCCGCGCTGCCGGGACATGGTTGCATGGGCGGGCGGGGGCCGGCGCCGTTGCCGGAGACGCGCGGGAGGGACGTGCAGTGTTCCGCGTGGGGGCTGCCGACGCTGGTGGCGATGCCGGAGGGGGAGGCGATGGTGGAGGGGTCGGAGGGGGGTACCACGTGCATGCCCTGTGTGGATGCACGGGTGGGGTGGACGGCGACGCCTGTGCTGCTCTTGCGGGCGAAGCGCTGGGAGCTGGGGCTGGGGGGCGCGCAGAGGTCGCCTGCGTGGGAGTTGCGCTTCATGAGGCGTACGGTGGAGGCATTGGAGAAGGAGTCGTTTCGGAGGTCGCCGAAGGAGGGCAGGTGCTGCAGCTCGTGCTGCAGGAAGGCTGCGGAGCTGAGGCGGGGCAGGGGGCGGGGGGCGCCGGTGTTGGACTTGCCCCGGCCGGTGATGCTGAAGCCTGAGGGCGCGGGCTGGTGCTCGGATTTGGAGCCGAGGCCCACAGCGTGCAGGAGTGAGCTGATGAGACCACCTCCGGTGCTGCTGTTGGTTGCAGGGCCGGTGTGCTTGGCGGGGGCGGCATGGCGGTCGGCAATGGAGCCGCGGAGGGCGGAGAAGGAGGAGCGGAGGAAGGAGGCGGCGCGAGTGAGGGAGGGCGTGCGGTTTAGCTGGCCCGGGGTGGATGTGCGGCGGGCTTTGAGGCTGCCGCCAGCGCCGTTGGGTGAGGATGAGGCGGCGATGGAGCTGTCCTGTTGTGCGGCTTGCTCGTTGTCCCAGTCGGTGAGAGTGTCGGGGAGGGGTGGGAGTGCAGCCATGTCGCTTGGGAGGGAGTGGGGAGGGCCGTGGTGGGGGGAGGTTGCTGCCTGGTCCTGGTGGGTACCTGTGGACCAGGCGAGTATCAAGCAGGTGGGCAGGAGAAGGGGGTTGCTATGACGCCCACTGCCACGAAATGTACGGGTTAAGGTTGCAGAAAGGCTACCGGAGTAGCCCAGGAGTGAGACTTGGGGGCCGTCTCGACCTGAAGAGTCAGTGGGTGGGTGGGCTGCGCAGCCTATGCACAGCAGGTGCGCGGTTCAGTGCACCACAGCGAATCCCCAGCGCGAAAAAGCCCGTTAGAGACAGGATCCCCTGATGCTCTTATATTCGACAGCAGCTGGCACAGTTTGTAACACATGGTCGCCGCGAGGACGTTTGTTCATTTGCGTCCATGCCGCGGAACACACCCCAGGAAGGGCAGCTGCTTAACTTGTTCCCTTCGCGTGAGATGGCGCCTTACCTATACACCTTTGCCGGTGGCTCCTGGCGAGCAGCGGCCTCGCTCCAACTGGAACGTCCCACCTTCTGTACTGAGCTAAAGTTTGGAGAGCACAGCTAACCCTTGCAGAGGCATTTTAACTACCGTTTGTGTGGGCGGTCGCAATTCTTGGTCACACCTTCGTCGACGGGACCGCATGCGAGGTAGGCTTTACAAACTGAGTCGGTGCTGTACTATTCACAGGTGGGAAGAAGAGCAAGTTAGATTTACAGTGCCAGCCTGTAGGCGTTTCCGCACAGAGGTTTTGCGGCCGAACATGAACGAGGCCAATTGGGGGACTGCAAGGGAGCACTAAGTCAAGGCTAGCCCTCCCTTACTATGCCGACCACGGACCGTCATCTGCTAGACGTGCCTGGCAGTGGAACTCGCTCTGTGCTTCCTTGCATGTGCATTGTCTGCATCAGATGTGCGTTCAGCATGGGCGTCGTGGGGTAGGGAGGAGCGTAACGTGCAGCCCCTGACACCTAGGCCTGCTGTCACCGCTAGATGCTGCCCTTGAGCTAGCTGCTTTCTTAGCCTTGCAGCCAGCATTCCTTAGCCATGGGAAGTTGCTTGAGTGTACAGAGCCTACGTGGGCAGAGAACAAGAGAACACCACAGGTCCGTGCGAACGGCCGAGGGTACCACTTGGAGCTGGGGTACTCCACAGCTGGGGTCAGGGTACTTGGCTCGTGTCGTGTCAACGAGGCATTGGCACCGGACCCAGGTCATATCACTGCCTGGAGAAGGGCCTTTACAGTTCATCATAGCCCAACGGGGCAAATTGACAAAGGGGTGCGACCCAATAAGCCGCTGGCAAGGAGTGACACGTGGCCCTGCTCGCCGTCTCCAATACAGGAAACCAAGGTGCAGCTACAAGAATGAACGTACATGTACATGAGGGGTGCATGATGCCTGTGCGTGGGTCTTAACTACTCATTTCCTGTGTTAGAACGCCTGCACGCGACTCAAAGCAAACTGCTGGAGGGACTCGGCCACGACACGAGCAATCATTTTGCGCTGGATTGTGCTCCCCCTAGTGTGCTATCAGCCACCTACAGATACACAGCCTACCAACCTGCTATTACCATGTATGCCATTCACGCATTGCAACACATACGGTAACACACGCCCTTCAAACGCTTGAGGACCTCATGGATGAATAGGAGCTCGCCCGCACACATGCAAAGGATAAGGAAAAGAATGTATGGGGACTCTCGGACATTAGGTGACGCAAAGCAACAGCTACTTGTCCATGTCTCTCTCGTTAATCCTACCATATTGACACACCGAAGCACGACAACCTGATGGAACGGAAACTGCACAGTCCGGTCAAATGAAAGGGGCGCACACAACGGCAGGCAGCTGGGCATCTAGAAGCGCCCGGCATACCAAGCGGCAACGCCGCACAGCAAAGCCACCGTGAGGTGCACCCAGCTGAGCCTAGAGCATCCCGCAGCTCCCGACAGCTCCTCACGTGAGGGCGGCGACGGCGGCGCCGGAGGGCTTGGCGGCGGGCTCGGGGGCAGAGGCGACGGCGGCGGCGGCGACGGTGGCGAGGGAGGCGACGGCGGCGGTGACGGCGGGCTGGGAGGGGATGGCGGTGACGGCGGCGGGGGCGAGGGCGGCAGCGGCGAGGGCGGCGGCGGCGACGGCGGGGGAGCTGGCGGCGGCGACGGCGGTGCGGGGCGCCACTGCATTTCGATGGCGGCGGACTGGGCGGTGACGTAGTCCAGGGCGGCCCATGTGGGCAGGTAGAACACAAAGCTGACGTCCGAGGTGTTGCCAGCAGGGACGATGAAGTTTGCGGTGCCGCCGTCGGCCCAGGCCACGTTCTCGCGGACCATGGCGGGCGTGTTGGCGACGTCTGGGTTGCCGTCTTTGAAGCGCACCATGACGCCCAGGCGCACGTTGGTGGGCTTGAGGAAGGTGACGGCGTAGGATCCGGCCACCAGGCGCGGCAGGGGGTAGCGCCGCATGACCGCCAGCAGGCCGGAGGGGCCCAGGCTGGGCGGCAGGGACTCCCAGTCCCACGCCCAGGAGAAGACGGCCTGCGGGATGGGGAATTGAGGGTCAGGGAAGGGAGGCGCTGTGAGGTGTGGTGTGTGAGCATAGGGTGCATAGGGGGCCTGGCAGGGTCAACACCGGGCTGCAGCGGGCTGCAGCAGCAGGTGGGGATCCACGCTGTTTGCCGAGGGGGCTGCACTGGAGCGCCCGCAAGGTGATGCGTTTAAGGACCAGCTTGTCCGCTTGCGGCGTGGTAATGTGGTCCTAGGGCAGCGGTATCACGCTGACGGGCAGGTGCATGCCGTACCTTGCGCACGCCGTTGACGTTGGGCGGCGGCGCACAGCGGCTGGTGAGCAGCAGGGAGGGCGAGTCGGCGGCTTCGGCGGCGGCGCGCACGGCGGCGGCCGACCACGTGAAGTTGCGGGCGGTGCCGTACGGCAGGGGCGCGCCGGCGCTGGGGAAGGCGTCGGCAGGGCGCATGATCTGGAGCGGAGGGGTAAAAACAGACGGGGAACGCATCATCAGTAAGCATGGTGCAGAGGTTGCGAGGTGCCAGCGAATGTTGTGTTGCGTTGAGCAGCTGCCTACCGCCCCTTAGAGGCTGTTAAATGCGCCACAACTCGCCACACCAGAACGCAACGCTTACCAGCATGGGCTGGAAGAAGTCGCTGCACTCCCTCGGCGCCACCGTGCACACCTCCACGCTGTACGGCACCCCGCTGCCGTCGGCCGGCAGCAGCGCATACACGCCGTCGGGGTACTGCTCAGCCGCCAGCCGTACACGCCCAGATACGGAGCCTCCGTCGTACGGTGAGAGCGCCGCTGGGATGGTGATGGCGGGCGAGGGGGCGGCGGCGGCTGACTGGGGCGTTGCGCAGGGGCCTGCCTCGGGGCATAGGGTGACGGGGGTGGTGCGGTTGAGGGCGACCACGTCCACGGTGTACCCGGAGATGCCGGTGGGGTCGGGGGAGGCGGGGAAGTGGATGCGGCGGACCCTGTAGTCTGTGTTGTCGACGACGTAGGTGGAGCAGGGGAAGGGCCCGTCGGCCGCCTGGGGAGGGACAGCGAGGGGGCGGTTTGTAAACTTATAAGTAGCGACTACTGATGGCAACAAGTTAGGTACAGCTCAAGGGGTTGGTTGTGTGCATTCTGATAATGGCACCCTGGTACAGTGGACGGGTTGCGGCCATGTGCATGCGAGCCTCACCTGCAGCTCCTCGGGTGCGTAGGGCGGGGGCGGAGGAGGCGAGGGCGGGAGCGGCGGGGAAGGAGGGCTGGGAGGTGACGGCGGGGCGGGTGCGGACGGGGGCCGGGGGGGGGGGGGTGGGCGCAGCGGCATGGACGGGGAAGGGGGCGACCGGGGGGGCTGGAGGGGCGAGGGAGGGCTCCTCAGGGGCGAGGCAGCGGGACTGAGCGTGGGCGAAGGGCGGGCGGCCGGGGATGGTTGGATGTCAGGGCTGGGTCTTGGAGACGGGGCTCGTGGGGGCGGCTGGGAAGGCTGGGTCGGGGGGTTGAGGGGAGGCCTTGAAGGTGGGTCGGAGGGCTCGGCCGGGGGTGGTGCGGGGCTGGGGTTCGGCCTTGGAGCAGGGTTTGATGTGGGTGAGGGCGACGGGCGGGGTGCCGGCGTGGGCGACGCCGTGGTGGGACTGCGGCAGGACAGGGCAGCAGGCAGTTGGGCGGGCAGGGAGGGAGGATGAATCGTTAGTGGCGGTGACCTTGATCGGGCGTACCGTGACCATCCAAAAGCAGGCACATATAGGAGAGACAAGCCCTAGTCCGCCTCATCTAGAGTACTGTTGCTGGCAAAGATGCATGTACGATGTACATCACAACTACCGGTATGTGTTGCAGAACCTCAGCCCCGCCGTCTTTGGGTCCACTGGTCCCGTGGCTGGTCCCAGCCGTTAGCGGGTCCATACACGGCAGCACCACTCACAACAAGCCAGCCATAGACCCTGCACCATGGCACAGACCCAAAACCGGTGCGTACCTTGGGCGTGGAACAAGGGATGGCGATGGCCGTGGGCTAGGGGTTCTTGGGCTCGGGCTTGACGGAGGTGGGTTCAGGGGCTCTCGGGCAGTTGGTGGTTGCAAGGGAGGTGGGGTGCCTGGAAGCAGGTCCTTGTCAACACCACCAAGAGTTGGCAAGCTTGGCTCGGTTAGGTTGCTCTGTAGAGGCTTGCGCGCGCCCGAGCAAGACGACGCGAGGACGAGTATGAGGAGACATGACAACACTGTTCGACGGCCAGTCACGGGCCCTTTCGCCAGTCGAGCCATATTTATCGCTATATCAATCGCAGTCATACAACATCCGAGGTGTGGCTGAGAACTGTATAACCCCTTCTAGGCGACGTCGGTTTGTGGACGTTCTACCCTCTGTCGCTTCGCTCGGCGGCACGTTTGATACCGCAGCTGCGCCCTGTACGCTGTCGACCCTGATACTATATGTCTATGAGACCTAATATGGTATAGCCAGAGTGCTGCACAACGCCCTTTATGGGGATTTGGGAGTCGCGGTCTTGTCGAGTCGTTAGTCGGTCGACACGACCGGTTAGTAACGTAACCAGCTTCTTTGTCCGACATCACAAGCTCCTTACGAAGACAATTAGACATTATAAAATAGCTCTCTGCCTGTACAGGGTCCCCTAACCTTAACCGTTGACCAGCGCGTGGTCGCCATGCCATCGGGCAAGCAACAGCAAGGCACCAGCGTCCACACACACTCACCAACGTGGCCTGGCTGTTCATTATGCAACACCATTGCGAGGTACAGTTCCTAAAATGCCATTCGGGGCACGCGCGCACAGGGCCGAAACCGACGAGGTGATCACAATCCCTAAATACGTTCGCCCACCCAGAACGATGCCACCTTCCTCAGATGTATCGCGGCAAGCTCCCACTCGATACCGGTACCATATACTCCAGGCACTCTTATACATGGACGCAGGGAGACTCGAACCACATCCAGGCCACGGGGTTGCCTGTCGGTTGGTCATGCCCTGTTTCTCCCCGCCAACACACAGCGCACGCGACAGGCAACCAGAGCCCGCGTTGTCTTCCTTGCTACCCCTCACCACAGTCCCCGGCTGCACATAACCCAATATAACCTGCCCCTGTAACTGCTCATACCTAACTAGGTCGAGGCGCCATGAGCAGCCCCTCACTTCTTCTTGCCCTTCTTCTCCGCCGCGCCCTTCTTGCCCTTCTTGTCTTTGCCCGCCGTCCCCGGCTTGTTTCCGCCCTGCACGCAGGGACGAGCATGAAAAGAACCACCTTTTGTTAGCGTTCCGTAAGGCGACTATGTGATAGGCAGCACGATAGCAGCACATAGCAGAAACCCTCGTCAGCCCTTAGTGTGCGGCCGAAACCCTCGTCGGTCCTGAGTGTGCGTGGTCAGTAGACTTATGCCCTCTCCCTGTCTCCCAGCTGCAAAATGAAAGCTTCCCAGTCTCACACTGCCATTGCCGTCCCTTGTCTGGCTCGATCTTCCCCCTTGCCTTTCCCCCTGTCGTCTCCCCTTCCCTGGTCGTTCCCACGCTCTCCGCCTGTCCTCTTACTCCCTGCTACGGCAATGGGGGGCATCCCGTGGCCTCCCTCTCTCCCCCCCCTCCCGCCCTGCCCTTATCGCCCCACGCCCTCCCCATACCTTGAGCACGGCCATGGCGGGTGTCTTGTCCATGAACTTGCGCAGCGCCTCGTCCACCTCCCGGCTGACGGGGTCCACCTGGACGGCAGGGCCACAGGCCGGGGTGCAGGCCTACACTTCAGGACCCCCCTGTGACGTCGTTATTAGTACGGAGTGCCGGCACCAGGTTCATTGTCGCCCTTGCCGCCGTACATCGCTTCACACGCAAGTACCGGTCACCCCTTCCCTCCCCCCGACCCGCACCTTGCACAGCCACTGCAGGATCTCGGGTATGTCCACCGGCACTGCCCGCAGGCGCTCCACGCGGCGCTTGGTGAGCATGGAGTGCACCACCGTGTCCAGCTGGCCGGCGGAGAAGCCGTCGGAGATGTGCGACAGCGTGGACAGGTCGAACTCGTACGACAGGCGGCCCTGGGACAGCAGCATCACCACCTGGCCAGACCAGGTCTGCGGGGCGTGGTCGTTGGGGGCAGGGAGAGGGGTCCGGGTAAGATGGGATAAAGTCGGCAGCGTGCGTGTGACGGGAGGGTAGAGAGGAGGTGCGGGACACAGAAAGGTCCAGCAGGCAGGGCCATACGGTACGCCAGTCCCAGTCCTGACCCTGCCGGTTGTCTGGAAGTGACGCTACCCCGCCTCGCCCTACCCCAACGCACTCCAACCCCGCACAGGCTGGGGTGTTCCGTGCTTCCCTGACGCCTTACACGGTTTCCTCGAGTTTTACGCGTACCCCAGCCTCGGACGGCTCAGCATTTTGCGCCTTCCACGCCACACCACGCACCTGGTGCCGCTCGAAGAGGCCGGGCCATACCACCTTGCGCGAGGCGTAGTCGGGCAGCGGCATGTAGATGTGCTTGTTCCAGAAGTTGATGAAGGCCTTCTCGTCCTTCTTGACGCACAGGTAGGGCTCCCGGCTGTTGCCCATGACCAGCACGCGCTCCCCCGGGCCCAGGCTCTTGACCTCCTTCAGCAGCTCCTTCTTGATGCGGGAGAACGGCTCCTGGAACACACAAGGGTAGGAGGGAAGGGTGCGGTCGGTCCAGCAAAAGCGTGCTCGATGTCATGCCAGTTACCAGGTTTGTAAGCGGAGATCAGCGTGTGCCGGGTTTCCATAGGTGTTGTACCCATGCAAGAGGCTAGGCAAGGCGCATGATGACATGGACTAAGGTTAAGGGCCGCACCTGGCTGCCGAACTCGCGCAGCTTCTTCTTGTCTGTGATGAAGACCTTCTCCGCCTCGTCGATGTAGATGACGGAGGGAGCCATGGTGCGGGCCACCTGGGGGGAGGGGCGTGCAAGGGGCCGAGGCGACATGGCGTCGGACGCGGTGGGCCTCTAAAGGCCCCTGTTGGGTGTTAGCATCTGCTGCCCCGGAGGAGCTACACGGCAACACCATCGTAACGGAGAACGAGGATGGGGTTTTGCTAGTAAGAAACTCTCAGACCTCCGTAGACCCAGTGCAGAAGCAGGTGCTTCTGCAAGACACACCCATACCGCTGGTCTGAAATACTTTGTATCTTTTGGCCCCTCACCTTGAACACCATGTGAATCATCATGGCCACGTTCTTGCCGGGGTACTTGCCGTCCGTGTTGCGCGGCGAGATGTCGAAGAAGTTGCTGCCGCTGAGGTTGGCGATGGCCTGCGCAGAAGGAGGAAGGGACAAGCAGGCAGGGCATCGCAGACAGCGCAAGGGGAGGTCCCTGCCTTACACTTATGCTGTACCGATGACGCAGCAGCTGAAGCGATGCCTTCATGCAGTCCCTTCCTCGGCACCGCAGTCCGCGCGCTACTGTCACCCGGCTGCTGGCTTTGTGCCCACCCGGCTGCTGGCTTTGTGCCCTCCTCCTCCCACGTCCTTTTACTCCTCAACGCACCTGAGCCATGAGCGTCTTGCCCGTCTTCTCCGCGCCGTACATGAGCAGCGTCTTGGTGTACGGCGCCCGCTCGTGCAGGAACTGGCTGCCCAGCGGCAGGATGCAGTACTCGGTCAGCGCCTGGCGGATCTGCATGGGCGTTGTGCAAGGACGACGGGCCAGCAGAAGTGGATGCAGGAACATGCACGTAGGCCCAATTCAGCAGCCGAGCGCAAGCTGAAAGCACCTCGGTGCTGCCAAAACAGCACAGGCCTACTCAAGCGTGCCCCATGATGCCGCCACGCGCCTGACGGCTCCCTATCACCCCGGCGCCCAAAGTTAACATCCAGCATGCAACACCATGCTGAGTGCAACATGCCCTCTGGTCGACGCGCTACTTGACTGTTCCCCATTTCCCTCCCCCCCGACCTCCCGCTGCCCCCGCACCCCCCTTCCCCCACCTGCGCCATGGATGGGTCCGGTATGATGTTGGCCTTCTCCAGCGTGGCCGCCATGAAGCTGCTGCTGCCCAGGTAGTCCCGCACGTGCACGTGGGGGCACTGCTGCAGGATACCGTTGGACACCAGCTCCGCAAACAGCGACTCGATGGAGCGGTCGGCCTGCAGGGGCCGGGGGCAACAAGTGATGGCCAAAGTGGATACAGGCCAATGTGGGTGATGTGCATTGGTCGGGACCACCTGTGCCGTCGTCCTCCAGGCCCTGCACGAGTGCGTAGCAGCGGAGCGGTAGGCATGCTTTGTTGCTGCAGCACAGAGGCTTTGCGACCTCCGAGCTCCGAGCAGGACCACGGCTCACCGTGGGGTCCTTCTTCTTTTTCTTCTTCTTGTCCTTCTTCCCCTTCTTGCCCTTCTTCTTGCCCTTCTTTTTCTTCTTCTTGCCCTTTTTCCCCAGCTTGGCCGCCCGCTCCGCCTCCACCAGGTCCTTGAGGTTCTGCAGCAGCACGCGCATCTCCTCGTCCACCTGGGGGGGGGGGAGATCGGAGAAGGTAACGTGTGTATTGGACGTAAACACTAATGGCAGGGTATGGAGCACGGTGAATGAGTCTTGCGTAGGATGCGGCGGCCCAGGGCACTTGTCGACACTGCATGCTCCTACGTGCAGACTGCTTGGCAGTACGGTAACGGCCTAACCAGTGTCGCAGGACAGGGGCGGGAAGGGGGGGCTAGCGGCGGTGCGTGCAAGTGCGAAAGGGTGTGGCGGATAAGCGGCATGGGCCCTTCGTGTAACTGTTACCTGTATGGCAGCCGCAGTCCGGTGCATGAACCGCATGTTACCCACCTGCTGCCTGATCTCCTCGAACACGATGGGCCGAAGCTCGTCCTTGACCAGCTCAGCGTCGTACTTCTGGTTGAAGTTGTCGGACTCGTCCCGGTCCTGCAACAGGGACGACACAGGTACAACCCCGTGCGTCAGCCCCAACGCTAGCTCACGACTTCCTCTACGCCGCCATCCCCGCCTTAGCGGCCGTTTACTCTCCGCCCCTTAGTCCCCGCCCCCGCCCCCATCCTTGTCCCCGCGCCCTTCCCCGCCCCGGTGTCCGTCCTCCATCCCGGCGCCCCTCACCTGCCACTTGGCCACGAAGTCCTGCACCGCCGCCTCAATAGCGGGCGTGAACACGTTGCTGATCTTCTGCTCCGCCGCCGCCGCCGCCTCGTCCGCGCCCTTCTTGTCCTTCTTGGGATCCTTCTTGGCGTCCTTCTTTGGGTCCTTCTGCACACCCACAGTGTCGGGGCAGTATCGCAGGTCAAGCAGCAGCCGGCAGCATGAAACCAGAACCTCGCACCCCACTTCCCTGCCCACCAGCACCGCCTAACGCCACCCCACACCTCTCCGCCAGTCCTGCTGCTACTGCAGCAGCCTGGTACCTGATCTCTCCCAGCCGTCCTTTTAAGCACTTCCCGGAGCCTTCGCACCTGAAAGGCCCTCAACATGGGCCGCATTACCCCTACCACAGTGGATGCAGCAGGCGCACCTTTGCGTCCTTCTTCCCCTTGCCGTCCGCCCCGTCGTCCAGCAGGCTGGCCAGGGAGGGCGGCGGCGGGTTGAGGATGACGCGGCTGCCACCGTCGTCCTTCTCGGGGAAGTCGGGGTACTCGCCCGTCTCGGGGTTGCGCTTCTCCACAAACCACGAGTTCACCTGCGCCAGCGTGACAGAGAGTGTATAGGATCAAGCACCGTGCCATTGCAGTTGTCGTGCACCTCCATCCCATCACCACCTACCCTGCATCGACATCCACAAGATCCACGCTCGCTGCAGCCCGGTGAATGGAGCAAGGCCTGTTAGCGGAAGTCCGCCGCAACCCACACCATGCCCGTCCTCAACGCTCTTCACCCAGCCGCTCACGTCTGCGCCGACCAGCGGCCCCGCGTCTCTCCTCCCCTCCCCGCACCTTGTCCTGGATGGTCTCCCGCATGTCCTGCCCCTCCAGCTCCTTGACCTTGGTCTTGAGCGACACCACCGCCTCGTCGTACTCGCGCGCGTGCTCCAGCTGCACGCGCTTGCGCCGCATCAGGTTCTTGGCCTCGGACACCTGCGGGTCGCGCTTGGGGTCGCGCGGCTGCAGGGGGAAAACAGGGGGCGCAAGCAAAGCCGGTGCTCCGTTAGGGGAAGGTTCAAAGGCAGACTCACAGAAGCATGAAGCGGCCCTTTCCGGCACTCGCTTTCACGCTACCTCCTCCTAACCGAGCCGCTCTGATGTCCATCCGGAGGCAACCGCAGCCACACCTGCGCCGACTGGACGGCAGCTCCCCCTCTGGCCGCGTCCCGCAGCACACCCCATGGCCCTCTGCCCGGTCCCGCATGCTGACGCCCCCCCCCCCCGCACCTTTGGCTTCATGCCTATGAACATGAGCTCCTTGTCCGCCTCCTTGCGGATGCGCCTCCGCCACAGCCAGCCGCGTATGGCCGCCTGGATCTTGCGCGCCGCCTCGTCGTGCCCCAGCGTCACGCCCAGCCGCACGCGCCGGTCCTCGATCTGCCGCTGCCGCTTGTTGATGGCGGCCAGGCGGGCGCGCTCGCGGGCCTGTGGGGTGCACGGGGCGGGGCGTGGGTTACATTGCCAGCGGGCAGAGGCATAAGAAGGAGGGTGTGGAGGTAGGAAGGGAGGTTGCTTACAAACCAGTAGTAGATCCACCCCGGCGCGGGGGCCTGCTGCTCGTCAGTGGTGAGGGGTAGCCGGGTACGGGCTTGTACGCAGGGTGTGTGCCCAAACTGCCTAGCAAGGCGTGTGGCGTGTGGATGTACCGGTCCCACCTGTCTCCCGCGCTCGTTCTTCTGTATCATGCTGATGGCCTCCTCCTCGGGTAGCGGGGCCCCGATGCGGATCAGCGGGGACGAGGCGGGGCCCTTGACGTTGTACTTCTCAACCAGCGCCTGGGGCCAGCCGGGTGTTGGAGGAACTCATGAGGCAAGGGCGTTGCCAAAGGCGGGAAAGCGTGCTGCCATGCTACTGGCAGGCGTCCAACCGACCATGGGCCGACACCCAATGAATCATGTGCCCATGTTTGATACCCTCCACAACCAACCGACCATAACTGTGGCGCCCAAGCAGTACCTTCCCTTCGCCCTCCCCTTCACAAGTCCCATGGCGGAATGGGTTGGGTTCCTTGTTCAGTCTTCACACAAGTTGCGAGCCCTTTTACCTCCAGGAACTTGTCCCTGTCATCCAGCTCCTTGGCCCGGTCCTCGATGAAGTACTTCGGCACGGGCACCTTGGCGGGGGAAGGCAAGCGTACGCGTTTGGTACGGGCAAGGCCCAGGCTAGAGTCATCAGCTCATCACAGGTAATCGCAGGCAGCAGTATGACAAGCGGTAGACCCCACACCTCCTATCGTTGTAGCCGCAGCAGAAAGCAAGTCCTAAGCTCCACAGGCCGTGGCGGCGGCCTTGCCCCCACGACCTCAGTCCCGGGCATTCGGCCCCCGCCAGGCGGCAGCTTCTGCCGCTGACCCCTCAGACGCACGTGACCGTCGCATCGTCCAGGCATGTCCTTGTTTTATGCCCGCCCGGGCCCCCTGCCCACCTCCAGCACCTCCGGCCCCAGCTTGAGGTCCACCAGGATGTCGTCCAGGTTGATGAAGTCCAGGCCGCGGTTTAGCTTGGTCTGCACGCACACAGCCGCACGCGTACCGCACGTGTCAGCACCCAAGCTTGTAACGTGTACATGGAGGAGGACAGGTGGTTGCAGACAGTGCTGATGCGGGTGGGCCCAGCTGTCTTGTGCCAACCGTACCTGCGCTTCATGGCTGCCATAGCGCGCAGCAGCCCGCCACAGCCTGCTTCGTTTGGGCCCTTGCCCCTGGCTAAGCACCTAGGCGGTTGGCCATGGGCGGCCCTCGCCTTTACCCGCCCACATGCACGCTCCCCTCCCAACCAGCAGTGCCCCAACCCGACACCACAGGCTTCCCGCAGGTGACCACACCCCTCCCTACACATGTTCCGCTGCACCCTGAGCTTCCTCACCATCCAGTGTCGTATCTCCAGCATCCTCCCAATGCATGCCTCCAAGGCTTTCTTCATGTCCTGCAGGCGCACGGACCGGGAGGACAACGGCGATAACCCCGGGGCATAGCTTGCACACGCTTGGCACGGCTATCGCCATGCCTTCTGCTGATTGTACGGCGTAGGTTGCCTGCCGCTCCTGGCCTTTGCATTGCGGCCTGGTCCTCTAGCCAACCACCGTGCGCGCCACAAGGTCTGTCACCGTCGGCCTACCGTAGCGCCCCGCCGCAGCCACACCGCAGCCTGCCCAAGCCTTTCCGAAAGGCACACTGCCGCACGTATCATGCGCAGCGAGTAGCCGTATGTGGTGTGGATCCCCACCACTAGTATGCATAGGGGCGTGCACGTCTGTGCTTGCAACACCTATCGCCGTGCACACGTGTGTGCACGTCTGTGGCTGCAGCACCTGTCGCTTCTGCGGGTGGACCATCTGGTCGTACGCCGTCTCCAGCTTGCGCATGATCTGCAGGTACTTGATGTAGATGCAGGCCCACTCCGACAGGTCCTGCAGCCCGGGAGAGGCAGGCAATATGATAGGGGCGGATGGGGGGGTTAAGCTACGAGGCGTGCCCGGTACAGCGTCGTGCCATGTGAGTGGGTGTATTAGCTGCCGCTGTTTTACTGGGTGCACCCCGACTGTAACGAGGGGATATGGGGTATGGGCTAGCCCAGCCTCGGCACGCAGTGCGCCATGTGGAACTGTACACAAGTTGTGCATTGTTGAAAACGTTCAGGATGCCATGAGGTGTGCCCAGATCCATTGGCCCAGATGCAACCGAGTTGCTTGACGGGCAAGCTGTGGCCCCCCACAAGGGCCGCGCACGCGCCCCACGGTGCGGAAAGCTGGGCTGTTTTAGAACTGATCTCAGTACATGCTCGTGATGTTAAGGTTGAACATGTCCTGAAGTCGCACCTTGGGCGCCAGCGCTGCGTCCTCGGGATTTTCTGCCTCCAGCTGGTCCAGCAGCTCCATCATGGCTTCCCGCCACATGATATCGTATGTGCTGCAACATGAATGTGCGAGACATCGTTGGGGTCCGCGCTAGTTGTTCGCACCCTACAGAACCGGCAACATGCCGGGCAACATTTCGGGCATTTCGGGCGAGTTGAGAGCTTACACGTTCGCCATCTTGGCTGAATGTCACGGGGCCGAGGCCCCACTTCCCTTTAAGTTGTGATCAGTAGCTAACAGGCATCGGAAGCCAGCAGAGTGGCGCAAATTAGCTGCTTAGAGGCCTTGCCACCCCCAAAAACTACTAATTACAACAAATGTGAATTTGTTTGGGATTCCTAGTTACAGACGGGGGGCCCGGGGACGTAGTGATGCAACTGAAATCGGCATGGAGCGGAACCATGGGCGCGGGCAGCAGAGCAGCACACACAGCACGATACACTCTGCACGTGGACGAGCTTGCTACAAATACGTACACTGTAGAAAGATACGCAACGGGTAGCTTCCACGCTCCGTTTTCGTTGCTTTCTCCCTTCCTGTCCTAAAGGCCTGGTGCATCAAACACGTTGCGTCATACCTCAAAGATTCCATATAAATACATTCCACTCGTAAAGCTGCCCTTGTGTGCCGACAGGACCGATCTCCATCTGCCCCGGTTTCAGGAGGCACCTAGAGCGTATCCCAGGGACTGCAGACTGCAACAGATTTGAAGGAGCATACTGTACGGACACCTTGCTCTCATCGCAGTCAGTCGGGACTTGCCCAGGGTCCTGTGCCCCGTGGCACTCCATCGTTCACCGGGGGTGGTCTCGGCCTCGAGCTTGGCTACCGCAAACAGCTGCCTCAGATACGGCACCTGGAGAAATGACCCGCCGCTGACCCGCCGGGGCGCATGGGTCAGCGGCGGCTTGCTTAGGCCCCTCTGCCCCCACAAGGAGCTACACACCTTACAGGGTGGGCAGTGGGTTACAGCTGTAGCCCCGAGCCGCCATGCAGCCCACCGGAGGCTACGGCCAGCAGCCGTACGGGGCTCCCCAGCAACAGCAGCAACAGTACGGGATGCAGGCGTTCGGGCAAAACCCGATGCAACCGCAGCCACAGTACGCGCAGCAGCACAACATGCAGTTCCCGCAGCCGCAGCTGCCACCAGGGGTGGCCATGGCGCACCAACAGCCTCAGTTCCCGCAACAGCAGCAGCAGCAGTACGCCCAGCAGCAACAACAGCAGCAGACCATGGGTATGCCGATGGGCATGACGCAAATGCAGGGGGGCGCAGCCATGGGGATGGCGCCCGGGCGCCCGAATGCAATGGCGCCGGGACCCATGGCGCCACAACCGCAGCAGCCCCAACAGCAGCCGCAGCAGTACATGCAGCCCACGCAGCAGCAGCAGCCGTACTTGCAGCAGCAACAACAACAGCAACAATACGTGCAGCAGCAGCAACAACAGCAGCAGCAATACATCCAACAGCAGCAGGCTGCACAACATCAACAGCAGCAGCAACAACAGCAGCAGCAGGCGGCACAGCAGCAGCACCTCCAACAACAGCAACAACAGCAGCTCCGCATGTTGCAGCAGCAGCAACAACAACAACAGCAACAACAGCAGCAGCAGCCTCAGCAAGTCCCTGCCCTCCACCACCCACAGCCCCTACACGCCGTGCAGTCCACCACCCCACCCGGGATGCCCGGCGCGCCCCAGGCCCCCAACCCAGCCATCCAGGCGCTAATCACCGACGCCGCAGCAGCCGCTGCGGCAAATGGTTCTCAGGGAGGCACCTCGTCCCCAGGCGGTCGGAACACCCCCACCAACGCTACGCCCTCCATAGGGTTCACGGAGAACCAATTGGCTACCCTGAAGGCCCAGATCATGGCGTTCAAGCAGCTGAAGAAGGGAGGGGCAGCACAGGACCCGACCTGGGCCCAGACGCTTGCTAGCTGCTTCCCACCGTCCCTGAACATGAACAACGCCAAGAAGCTCATGGCCGCGCACCAGAAGCTGGTGTCCAACGCTGCAACGGAGGCCGCTGCTAAGATTCTGTCCCAGGCAGCCGCGCAGCAGCAACAGCAGCAGGCGTCGGCGGCAGCAGTGGCCGCTGCCGCCGCGCTGCAGCAGCTGCAGCAACAGCAGGCTGCGGCGGCAGCGGGCGGGCCTGCGTCTCTGCTAAGCGCGGCGGCAAACCGTGCAGCGGCGGGCGTTACAGCGGCGGCGCTGGCGTTGGCGCCGCCGTTGGAGCCTCCCAAGGACGCCAAGCAGTTGCACCGATGGGAGGGGCCGCTCATGACCACCGCGCCGCCGCCGGAGGCGGAGCCGCCGCCAGCACCGAACCCCACGGCCGTTACGCTGGCGGCGCAGCAGGCGTTGCAGGCGGCGCTGGCGGCGGGGCAGCCGCAGGACCAGGCCATGGTGGCGGCGGCGGCGGCGGCGCAGGCAGAGCAGCTGAAGCAGCAGCAGGCGGCGGCGAGCAGCAGCGAGTCCACCGCCAGCGTGGTGCAGTGGGACGTGTCCAGGCTGATGCGGGAGGAGTACGGCAGGGTGCTGACGCGGAAGCGGAAGCGACGGATCGCGCAGCTGCTGGAGATGCTGCGTGCACGTGACCGCGTCGCGCCTGGGTTCGACGCGGGGGACAAGTCGTGGGTGCCGGCTCCGCCGCCGGGTGCGGCGGGAGCCAAGGGTGCAGCGGCGGGGGCGCGGGGGGCCGCCGCGCAGCCAGCAGCGGCGGCGGCGGCGACGGCGGCGGCTGGGGCAGGTCCCTCTGGGTCGGGGGCGCAGGGGGCGCTGGTGCCGCGGCCTGCTCGCGGTGCCATCCTGACGGAGCTGCGGAGCCTAAGGCTGTGGGAGATGCAGGTGGGGCTGTGGGTGGACAAGAATGCGTTCCCTTGATGGGGGTGGCTTTGCAGCGAAGCGCGCCCCGCTGGCATGTGCGACTTCTGCACGCCGCGACAGCATGCGGCACGTGTGTTGATGCTGCCGACTGGCTGCACGCTGTGCCGCTTGTCATGCCTGTGTGCGCCCTGCAGTTCAAGCTGCGACAGGTCATCGAGCGCGAGGTGGACGAGCTGAAGCAGCTGCAGGAGCGGCCCTACAAAAAGTGGGTACAGGGCAGCGCTTGTGCAACAACCCTTGCCTTGCTGGTCGCCTGCACAAGCTGCGCGCATGGCCTGACTCGTGGCCCATTGTGCCCTCCAGGTCAACCCCACGTGTGCCCACCCCTAGCCAGCTCACGGCCATGCAGCTACCTCACACCCAGTTGCTCAGTTGACGCATTCCCTTCGTTGCTTTTCAGCCAGCCACAGTGCCCACATTGTACTTGCCCAACGATGTCTCCATTCTCCATTACCCATGTCCGTCGTCGTTCGACCCTGGTCGATTACCATGTGCTACCTGTGCCATGCCCCGCAGGTTCCAGCGCGACGCCAGCCTGACCAAGTCGCAGCTGGCCTACGCGGTGGGCCAGAAGCAGCGCATGGAGGCGGCGGAGCGCGTCACTGCGGCGCGCAACCACTGGCGCAACGTCATCCAGGAGAGCGTGACGGCGGCGGCGGCGCTGCGCTCCGTGCGCAACAAGGGCGTGCTCAAGGTGCGGTGGGCTGGTGTGGGGTTGGGGTACGGGGTGCGGGGACCCTCGGCAGTGGTCCCCGGGTGTAGGTGCCTGTCGGAAGCTTGCTGCGCACTATCCCCATGTTGCTTGTGTTGTGCGTACACTGGTACAGAGTGACAACGCCAGGCCGCTCATGCACTGTGGTGCTCTTTTCCATGCCAAGCTGTGCTTGTGTGCACCTACATTTTTGGACGCAGGTGCACGAGCGCTGGGGCCGTTCCCTAAACAAGAAGCAGGTGTGTCGCCGTGCCATTGCGGCCATGGCCGCGGCAGTGCATGCGCTGCGGCCACACACTAGGCACAAAGTCACCATCCATCGTTCCTACCGCACACCAGAGGTCCTGTCGGACGTCCTGGTGATCGCGGTGCACACCGTCTGTGCATTGACCCACCTCACAGCTTTCTGCCCTGATCCAGCCCCTTCTTTTGCCTCGACGACCATGACTGCAACCGGTGTCCGGAGTCTTATACCGTATGTATTCAGCACCAACCTCCTTCTCCCCTCCCTCGTGCCCATCTCCTTGTGCCGTACAACCGCAGGACGACGACCGCGACCGGCGTCTGGAGGCGCTCAAGGCCAACGACTTCGAGGCGTACCAGGAGCTGCTGCGGCAGCAGGTGGGTGGCGGGGGGCAGTGCGGGCGTTACACGCACCCGCCCGGATAACGCCAGCCTTTAGAGCGTCCTTGCGCAACTTGAGAGGGCGTGCTTCCTGGTACTGGAAGTGCATGAGCAGCTGAATTGCGTCAACGCTTGGCCGTATGGCAGGGGGGTTTGCGTGGGTGTCGCGGAGGCGTTTGCTTACTGAAAAGCGGTCTTTGGCGGGCCTTTTGAGCTGTGCGGCGCGTTTGTGCTGGCTGCAGACCAAGGGCGGCGCCACGTCCCAGGACAACAACTACGCCGAGATCTCCAATTTCCTCAGAGAGACGGAGGAGTACCTCATCCGCCTGGCGGCCAAGGTGGCAAACGTGAGTGCCAATCCGCAAAAGGCGCCCTGCTGGCTCCGCTCTCTGTTGCGCTTGAGCAAAGTTTTTATGGTCATCACCCACGTTCTGCTTGCCGGCAGGCAAGGGGGCACATCAATTACCGGTATGGATGGGGCCTCTTGTCGTTCTCACTCTTTGACATGTAATTGAACATGTACCCTACTCCCATGCCTCTCTGTTTCGGGCTCGCAGGCCAGGGTGAACCAGGAGGCGGAGGTGGTGGTGCGCGAGGCCATGGAGGAGGCGCGCCGCACGGGGTACAGCGAGGAGGAGGTGAGAGGGTGGGCAGGATAGCACCACACAGTGCAGGGCACACGCCGGCCCGGCGCAGGTCACCGTAATGTCCATGTATCGAGGTGGTGGAGCTGACGGGGCTCGGGCCATTCGCTTGAGCCGTCCTGGTGATTGGCAGCCGATCGTTCATGACCCCACCACAGTACTATCGCACCAACGCGTTTGCTAGCATCTGCCTTGCCCGCGTACTGGTGTACCAACCAGAGCAGTTCCCACAAGCACAACTACGTGCGTGCCGTATCCGTACTAACATCCACACCCATTACCCGCCCCCAGATTCGGCTCATCCAGAGGTCCCTTGTAACAACGCTAAGCCAAGTATCCATGTGCACACCCTTTACCCGGCCCCCAGATCCGGCTCATCGGCGAGCGCGCGGCCGCGGAGTTCAAGGCGGAGTCGGAGCTGCTGCGCCGCAGCCGCCAGATGGGCGGCGACGCGCACACGCGGCTTAACGAGCTGGCGCACAGCGTGAGCGAGGAGGTGTGCTTGCCCAAGCTGCTGGTGCCGCCGCCGGGCGCCAGCCTGCGCGAGTACCAGATGGTGGGGCTGCGCTGGATGGTGTCGCTGTACAACAACAACCTTAACGGCATCCTGGCGGACGAGATGGGCCTGGGCAAGACCGTGCAGGTGGGGTGTGTGGCGTGTGCGGGAGGAGCTGGGCTGGGGTTGGAAGGTGATGGGGCGGGCGAAGGGCTGATGATTGGGTGGTGGGAAATGGGAGTGGAGATCTTGGGGACGGGTGCATGGCTGAAGATCTTGGGGAGCAGGCAGCGAGCTGTGAGCACTGGTGGAAGGCAGCTTGATGGTCACAGGTGGGATGCATTAGGCCAGAGCGGAACTGGGGGGAGGACCTGCACTTGCAAAATTCGAAAAGGAGCAGATTGGGCACCTCTGCTGGGTGTCCTGTACCGCAGGTGCAGCTGGGCCTTTGCACGCAGGCCAAGGACGCTACCAGAACGCGGAGATGTCTACAGCTGCACGCAAGTGCCAAGCGCCCGTCGTACTGCATGGGTTTCTGGCTTCTAGTACTGCATCACCACCACAACTCCACCCCCTTCCTCACTCCCCCAGGTGATGGCGCTGATCGCGTACCTGATGGAGAAGAAGAACTGCTACGGCCCGCACCTCATCATCGTGCCCAACGCCGTCATGGTCAACTGGAAGAGCGAGCTCAGCAAGTGGCTGCCCTCCGTGCGCTGCGTCTACTACGTGGGAAGCAAGGACGAGCGCGCGCGCCTGTGAGTAGCGATGCAGTGGCGGGATGACAATAGCATGTCGCAAGCAGGGTCTAGGATCTAGGCGCGTCTGTGAGTGCCGTATCCTGCGTGCGGGGCTGTCGGGAGATTGCGGGTGGGGGAGCGGTTACCAGAACCCCGCCACGCCAAACGATTGCCGCCCAACCATCGCCGTTTCGGCCTGATGCCCGCGCCTACACTCCTTACTCTCGACCTTCCTGCTGCTTCCCAAGTGCAACCCCTCGCCGTGCCCTCACCCACCCTCCAACCCCCGCCACCCGCCGCCCAGGTACAACCAGGAGGTGTCCTCCGGCCGCTTCAACATCCTGGTCACCACCTACGAGTTCATTATGCGCGACCGCGCGCGCCTGTGCCGCCTGGACTGGCGCTACATCATCATCGACGAGGCGCAGCGCCTCAAGGTGGGGGAACGGGGGGGAGGAGCAGGGGGCGAGGAGAGCATCGGCAGGATGGCCGGCGGGCGGGGTGTGTGGTGGGGATCCGCGGCGCTTGCGGCACGGCACGAGGGCTTGTCTTGAGCTGAACCCAAACAGCACAGATAGCTGATAATTCGTTGGTGGGAGGGGCACTGGCAAGGTATCGAGAGAGGGGAAAGACGTTACTTCGAACATACGGTCGGATTGACATAATGCAGCAAGTACCATACCACCATGGGAGGGGGGAAACAGAGTGCTAGTAGACAGCAAAAATACTTTGTAGGCTGGAGTAGTCCAAGCGAACCTGACCCGCTGTGTGACGACCCGCCTCTCGAGGGGAGGGGAAGGGGTTGCGGGCGGGCGGGCGCTGGGGGCGCGTGGTCGAGGCCATGGCGCATGTACCGTAGTAAGCTCTCAAGGGAGGTTGCCCGGGCGAGGCCGGCCACTACATGTCGAGTGCAAGGCAGAAACGTTGTTCTCCTCCATTCCTCGTGCCTTGCAGGAGCGCGAGTCGCAGCTGTCTCGCGACCTGGACCGCTTCAAGAACGGCCGCCGCCTGCTGCTGACGGGCACGCCGCTGCAGAACGAGCTGCGCGAGCTGTGGAACCTGCTCAACCTGCTGCTGCCGGAGGTGGGCAGGGGGAGGCGCGTGCTGGGTTGGGGTTGGGGCGGGCTGGGTTTGGCTGCCGGGACACTTCGCGAGAGCACAGCTGCAGGGCGGGAAGTGCTGAAAAGACTAGAACGTAGACGCGCGCGCGAAGGCAGCAGGGGATCCTTCCAGCCTAATGAGGTTCTTGCCTGTAGGCTGGTCGTCCCAGGTTTGACTTAACAGCTGCTGGCTTGATGCCACGCGCACAGGCTGATAGCTTTGGTGAAGGACATCTGCCTGGTCCAAATGACCCAGGTGCCCCCATCCTTGCTTTAGAAGGTGTTACCGGCATATGTAGCACCCGCGTGCGTCACGCCTGGTTGTCTCACCCGTGCTTCGTCGAGGCGTTCCCGTCAGCCCGCTGAGCCGTCTCGCTCACTCGTACATCGTTCCCCCCTTCCTTGCTGTCCGGCAGGTGTTCGACGACAAGAAGCAGTTTGCGTCGTGGTTCGGCGAGCAGCTGGACAAGCTGGGGGACATGGACGACGACGTGTTCGCAAAGGGCAAGGCGGGGCGGTAAGTTTTGGTAGCAACGAACTGTGGCAAACGCGAATCGTTTCAAGTTGTGGATGTGGTTGCGCGCTGGCATGGCACTGAGTAGTTGGCTTGCCGGAATGGGCATGTACCTGCAACGAACTACAAGCCAGCATGTGGGTATGGTCTAAGGACACCGCAGCCTTACGCCGCCGGAGCTTCAAAGGACTGGTGCATCTCTGGCATGCACACCGCCAACCTACCATATCTGTTCGACCCAACTATCCGTACGGACCCAGGGACGAGACCCAGCTGCTGGAGATGGAGAAGAAGCTGGTGGTGGTGCACCGCCTGCACCAGATCCTGGTGCCCTTCATGCTGCGCAGGCAGGCGAGTGGTGGAAGCACAGGAGGGGGCGTCAGGGGACCGGGCCTGTGTGCAGGGGCGGCAGGGGTATGGAAGCTCATTGGAACCAGTACATCGTCGCTTGAATGGTTTGCGAGGAAGAGCTGCTGAGTATTGATGCGGTGTCTTGCCGTATTGCGGTGCACATGTGTCTTAGCTGTGCACACTGGCGTCTCGTTCGCTGCCAGGTGCAAGACGTGGAGGGCAAGCTGCCGCCCAAGGTGCCGGTGGTGGTCAAGGCGGCCATGACGCCGTACCAGGTGGGTCCCGAGGGGCTGCAGAGGAGAGTGGGGTAGGGCTGATGCAGCATGCGAGGACTGTGGAGTACGGGCGGGGTAGGCGTGGTCAGGTGGGGGGGTACCAAAAAAAGTGCCAGACCGCATGCCTAAAAATTGGTTCCTGGGCGTGGTTGTGTCCAACTGCCTTGCTGTCCTTGACCCGCTGCCTGTTGCCAGGCCCCCTGCTCAGTCCCATACCTACCCTCTTGCCATCCCCGTGCCCCAGGCCGCCTGCTACAACTGGATCAAGGCCAGCAGCACCATCCGCCTGCACCCCGACCACCCGCTCAAGGCCAACGGCAAGGTGGGCCGCGCCGTACGCCGTACATGCCGTAACACCACGTGCCGCCGTACACCTTGCAGTCGCAGCTTCCGTCCTGGAATGCACCGGCTGCACCGTCGGTGCACAACCTGCACCTGGCCGCTCCTGTCTGAAGCAGTACAGCAAGGCTTGCCCCTCACCTGGCTTGCCAAGCACTGCTCGCCGACACCCTTGCCGACCAACCTCTCATTGGTTTATCCCCATACTTTCACAGGCCAAGCACGACTGGGCCCCGCTGAACAACCGCGGCGTGGAGCTGCGCAAGGTGTGCAACCACCCGCTGCTGTCCTACCGCATGGACGACGCGTGGATGGGCGGACCAGAGGTACGCGAGCGGTGGCGGGCAGGGTTTGCAGGAGTGGGGGAAGTGGCTTGGCAATGATCAGGCTTGGGAGAAGGTGAACGGTGGCCCCGTACCATGGCGCGTGCGGCGCAGCACCTAGCACAGCGTGCGTGCGGGTGCACGACGTGCCATGCGGCCGGGCTCACCCTTCATCAACCCGCTACTGATCGGCTTTCCATGCCGCCTCTTGACGGCGATTGCCAGAGACGCTCGACCTCGGCGACATTCTGGCGGGATAGACGTACTCTTTTCAATACGGTGTACCTCCCGCGAACGCCGTCGTTTCGAAAACGTGCTGCCCCCTGTCCTTCCCCCTCCCCCAGGTGCTGACCCAGTGCGGCAAGATGATGGTGCTGGACCGGCTGCTGGTCAAGTTCTTCTACAGCGGCCACCGCGTGCTGCTGTTCAGCACCATGACCAAGTTCCTGGACCTCATGGAGGTGTACCTCATGTGGAGGCAACTGCCGCAGGGACGACGCATGCTGTTCAGGTGCGGTGCGGAGCCGATTGGGGCGCGTGGGAGGCGCAGGGCGGCAACGCGGAACCGAGCCCGCAACTGACCACCACCGGCATATCCCTTAGGCGTTGTTAGCGATAGATTTCATGCACTGCCGAAGCTGTCCATTAAAACCTCTCGCCTCGCGGCCTGCTGCCAGGCGTATCGACGGCTCCACTCCGCTGGAGGCGCGCGAGGACGCCATCCGCGAGTTCAACCGCCAAGACTCCAACATCTTCATCTTCCTGCTGTCCATCCGCGCAGCGGGCAGGGGCCTCAACCTGCAGGTGGGGCCGGGGGCACGGGGACAGTTTTGGGGCGGGGCGGTGCCTTGTGTGATCGGTCGAACAGGGACCCATGACCATGCTGTAGCGATCATTACGTACGTCCTGTCCCCCTCTTTTTCTCGCCCCTGCCCCAGAGCTCCGACACCGTCGTCATCTACGACCCCGACCCCAACCCCAAGAACGAGGAGCAGGCCATTGCGCGCTCCCACCGCATCGGCCAGACCAAGGAGGTGAGGGCGACGCACAGCCGCGGCGGCGACCGCAGCAGCGGCTGCAATTGGCCTCTAGGCACCCATCGCCTGGGAGCGGCTGCTTTGCCAGACCTCTGCAATGCTGCTGTGGGCTAGATTCGGGTTGTGACGCAACCTGTGTGACTACCTCTTGCCTGCACTCACATGGACACGAGACACGGTAGACACGGTGGCCGTACCCTTACAGCCGCGCCCCTGTATTTTCGTGTGCGGGCCCCACCTTGTACACCCCTGACCCCCAGCCTCCGACCCCTGATCCACGTTCCCCCTGCCCAGGTGCGCGTGGTGCACATGGAGGCGGTGGCGGACGAGTCGGACTACATCGCCGCCGCCATGGCCAAGGTCATGGGCGGCAAGGGGGCGGGGCAGGAGCACCAGGACGGCGGCGGGGAGGGCGGCGCCGGGGGCGAGGCGGACGGCGGCAAGCCTCCCGTCAACATCGGGCCCAACGTGGGTGGGCTGCGTTTGTGCCTGTTCCGGCTAACAACGTGGACGACTGCGTGCAACTTGTGCTGTCTGTGTAGCATGCTTGTGGCTGCTGGAGTCACCTGACGCCCTTACCGTCACGTTACAGGGTCCTTGCACACGTAGAACTGGCAGTTCTCATCGCAGGTATAGGATATTCATGCATATGGTAGCTGGAAAGGAAGAGCTACCGCAGCAACCTCGTGCGCCCACCCTGCCCTGCTCCTGCAGGGCGAGCTGCCGCCGCCCCAGGAGCGCAAATACATGGAGTCCATCGAGAGCCTGGTGCGCAACATCATCCAGAAGCACAAGAACGACATGGCCAACGAGATCATCGACGCAGGCCGCTTCGACCAGACCACCACCATGGATGAGCGCAGGGCCAACCTGGAGGCGCTGCTGCAGGTGGGGGCGGTCTGGAGGTTAAGGGAACACAATTACATAGCTTGTGTTCCGGGGTGGAGGCACGACTCAGTACGGCGCACGCGCTAACCTGGGCTTACATACCGGTATGATGAATGAGAGTACATGGAGTGCGACGTGGCAACGTTCGCTTCTCAGAGCTGCCAGGCACCCCACTTTCGTCTGGCTAGGCCATACCTGTTATCCCTCCAACTCGGGTTGACCTCGTGACCCATTCCCTACTCCCCCAGGACACGGATCGGCTCAAGGTGGCCCCGACGGAGGTGCAGACGCACCGCCAGCTCAACGAGGCCATCGCGCGCACGCCGGAGGTGGGAGCCGCTTGGGGGGCGCAGGGGGCGGTGCAGAACACCGCATGCGCCACCGTACGCCAGTGGCCACACCTGGGTGCACATGTTACGGCCGCCCATGCGCTGGAGCTGGTCAACGCCCTGGACGACGAAGTGGCTTGCTCACCTTGCTAATACACAACACGCCGTATCCTGCATGCTTACCCACACGTTGCCTGGCCATGTCCCCATGCGCTGGAGCTGTTCAACGCCCTGGACGACATAGTGACTTGCTCACCTTGCTAATACACAACGCGCCGTACCCTACATGCTTACCCACACGTTGCCTGCCCATGTCCCCAGGAGCTGGAGCTGTTCAACGCCCTGGACGACGACCCCACGCTGGGCTGGGTGGAGGCGCCGGACAAGGCCCTGGAAGTGAGGACGGGGAGGGCTGCTATTGGGAGCGGCAACGAAAGTGAAATTAGTGGCTTCATTGATGCGCGCGCCTCGCTCTGCTGCTAGCAAGCCATGCGTACAGCTCTCGCGCCTTGCCGCTTTGTGCTTGCAGCTGGTAAGCACGTTCTCTCCCGTTCCCGGCCCCCCGCCCCACCTCTCCCCAGATCCCCGACTGGCTGCGCTACACGTCGGAGCAGCTGGAGGAGGCCGTCAAGATCAACGCCAAGAAGCCGGCCAGGACGGGTGCGTGGCTCGCTGACGCACTGCATTTGCCCGCACCCGCACCGAGCAGAAGGCATTTGACACTTGAGAACCCCCTGCCAGCTGCTCATCTTGGCAACGCGACGAGCCTGCTCAACTTGCGCGGCACCCTGACGAGCTGTTGGCCATGTCCGCTGATCCTTTGCCACCCACCAGGCATCCTCGCGGAGAAGAAGCTTCCAGGAGCTCCCCGGGGGCGGGGCCGCGGACGCGGCACAGGCGCCCCCGCCGCTGCGCCGGCCGCCGCGCCCGCAGCGCGCGGCAGGGGCCGCGGGCGGGGCCGGGGGCGCGGCGCGCGCGGGCGCGGGCGGGGCCGGGGCCGCGGGCGGGGGCGCACGCGGGAGCTGTTTGACGACGCGGCCATGGAGGCGATGGCGGAGGCGGAGGAGGACATGGAGGCCATGGCGGCGGCGGCGGAGGCGGCGGCGGCGGAGGCGGCGGCGGCGGCGGAGGACGAGGAGGCCGCCGTTGTGTTGGATGATGAGGATGAGGACCAGGGCGGGGTGGCGGAGGAGGAGATGGAGATGGAGGAGGACGGGGCAGGGCCGGGGCCGTCGTACGGCACGCGGCGGGCGGCGGCGGCGGCGCGGCCGACGGCGACGGTTACGACGGTTACTACGGCGGAGGACGACCTTGGGGAGGGCGAGGCGGAGGGGGGGTACGGGGACGATGTGACGGTGGCGGAGACGGGCATGGAGATGCGGGAGGACGACGACGAGGTGAGGGAGGGGTGGGCTAACCGCAGAGCGGCAACGGAACTGAACCGGAAACGGAAGGGGAAGGGTTGGGGTGGGGCGGGCAAGGGAGCGGTGGTGGGGGACCCGGTTGCAAGGAGTGGGCGGTGTGGGTTGTGCGTGGTAGAGGGCATGGGGGGGATGCAAATAACAGAGCATGAGCAGTAGGCCGTATCGCAAGGTGCCGCAACAAGGTTGCCGTCGTGCGTGGTGTCCACGTGTGCCGTCGCCTAGGGGCCCAAGAGGTTGTGCGGCGCTGCCGCTGTCCTGCGTGCTGCACATGGTGTCGGTGGGGTAGTGCCGTGACCCGCTGAGCCGTGTACCCGCCCCGCAGGAGGTGACCATCGCTGGCCAGGAGGAGGAGGAAGAGGAGATGCTCGAGGTAGGCTTTGGAGGATGGGGTACGCATGCTCTGCAGCATCACTCCGCGCAGCCGTCTGCGATGGGCGCATGTCAATGCACCTCCACACCCTCGTCATGCCTTAACCGTCGGCTCGTGTGGTCTCTCTGCCCAATCCTGCACACCGTATACCATGGCCAGGGTTTCCCTTCGCCCGCATCCACACCAACAGCCACCTCTCCCCTGCCTCAGCTTCTCCACCTTCGTCTCGAACGCCTTGACGCACACTCCTGACGCATGCTCATGACCACCCCTATGTGTCCCCAAACCCAGGATCACATGGACGAGGCGGAGAACATAGACGAGGAGGACGAGTAAGACGGCCTGAGGAGCTGCTAATGTTGCAGCTGGCATATACGGCCGCCATGGGACCGCCCGTCCATGCGGTCGCTCACTTTTTGGCGGCCTGGCGAAGTGCTGCTGCCCGCACGGAGGCGCAGTATGCGTCACGGTTGCACAAGATGCCAGGCTGGCTAGTACGTGTGCCAGTCTGGTAGGTTGGTAGGTTGGTAGTAGGCGGGCACCGTTGCCATGAGGGGAATCGGCTGATGTAAGTAGCTGGGGAACTCAGGCCAGACGGGGACGTACAGCAGGTAGCATCCCGTGCACGCGCAGCTGTGAAGCACCGGTGCCGTACATGCTACGGTGGCTTATGTACAGCCGAGGTGCTGTCGTATTACGGCAGGCGCTTGTTTCGCCGGGAATGGGCGTGTTACGGGTAGCGATGCAAGATAGGGGCTGTAGGCTATAGGTTGCACATGGTTGGAGGTGCTTGGGGATTGTCGACATTGGAGGAGTAGCAGGTTTCGATCCGGTGCCTAGGAACGGGTTGCCGTGGGTTAACGCCGTTGTTCGTCCCCCGGTGGACCCAGGTGGACCCCGGACAGTAGGGATTAGCCGAGCGGCGGAGGCGTCGGCCCAAGGGCGGGGAGCTGGCGTGCCGCAATTGACCCAAGCGTTATGGTTGTGAGGCGTGGGCAGCGGTGGTTAACGGTAGTCGGGCGCGGCTGAGGACGAGGAGAGGATCCTGCCCTGGCAGCTCTACAGGCTCTGCTATGCCAGGAACAAGGATATGTAATCCACTGCTGGAGGTGCCTCTTGCATGCAGAGGTCGTAAAGACTACTGGAGCATTTGAGGCTTGCGAACTCTGTCCACACGCTACCCGTCGGACAGGTGCCGCCGTGCACGGATACGGGAAAATGCCGTCCCTCGCTTCCCCTTGGCCTCGCTGACTCCCCTACTGGTGCTCACCCCATGACATTACACGTCGCTTGTCAGGGGAAAGGACTCTGTGACACCGAAATCGTAACACGCCGGCCAGCCGAGGACGTTGTGAACCTGCTCCCCTGAAGTTTCCAGTGTCTTTCTGGCTGGTGCTGGAGGCAGCGGCTGCTCTGCTATGAATGGTTACAGGTGGCTTCGGCGTGGGGCCAATTGGGGGCCTGGAGGGTCCCACCTTGCCCCACAGCCGTGTCGACAGGAAGCGCTATGGACGTGTTGCGACACGGCAGGCCATTCGCGTACCGGCAGCGCAGAAAGCATAGACGACGGGGTGGTTACTCCCTCTATCATGTGGGTGTACTGCGCAGAAGTAGAGAAGTTCGACGGTACGGCGGGGATTACTGTAGGCCGTCTTGCCGTTCACGAGCAACTACCGCAAGCTTCACGTGGAGCTGTCCCAATCAAACAAAGCGAAAACATTGGCTACCTCGCGTGTCTTCAGCACTTGCTCGGAAACCCCTTACCGCTGCAGTGCCATGCATACAAGTCATACTTAAACATCGTTGTAAAGATATGCAGATATGAACAGTAATAACAAGCCAAATAGCGCTGGCACCGTGGTGCGGTGTACATGAGGGCTACGAAGGGCCTGCAATGACCCAGTCGGCGTGAGATATCCGCATCATGAAATGCCTGGGATGGTGCTTTGCGAGGAGTACCAAGTATGAAGGGAGCGGGGACGCTGAGAGCGACGTGCTGTCAGAACCAGGTCGCAACGACCCAAAAGGCCCAGCGAAAAGCCCGCGAGCACTGAAGGTTGATATCTCTCAGCACAATCAGCCTTCAAAGCAAGACGCGGCTGAGGTGCGATGACCAAAGAGAAACGGGCAAGGACATGGCCCTGTAAAGCGCTCCGTTAAGCTCGCATCTGGCTTCCTTCCTTGCTGCTGTACTCCATCTACAGGAAGAATGTGTTCTGCGGCTTCTGGCAGCGGGCGGGACTGCTTCCGCTTCCGCTGACGGGTCCTGGCTGGGCAATCTCGCCACCGTGCTGGCCGGTGCTGTGGGCAATCTCGGCGCCGATGCTGGATGGTGAGAAGGTTAACACTGCAGCCGTCATCTACCTCGGCTGAGGGCTTGCTCGACTCAGCCCCGCTGTGTTTCGTGCGCATACGTCCGTCCAGGGTCCACTCTGCCCGTGCTGCTCACCCTTTCCTCGGTTTTTTCCTGCAGCTGCACCTGTGCTCAGCAATGTCCACATGCACCCCAGTGCCGGACGCTGCACCATCCCAGTGCAACATACCATGCACGCCGTACCATGCCTGGTCGCCCCTCATCCTCGTAGCACATGGGTTCTGCCGAAATCGTAACCCGACAGCCGAGGGCCTCAACAGGTGCACCTGTACCGTACGCGAAGTGCCCCCGGTACCGACCGTGTACCTGCATCATAACACCCTGCAACAGGTGCACGGCTGTGTTTGGGTACGAGAGCGCGGTGGTGTGCGTGCACGGCCTGGAGGCGGAGGAGCTGCAGCTGGGCATCCCGCAGGGGGCCACCACGGGCGGCAGCTCCAGCATCGCCCTCATGCTGTTCGGGGACCAGGTGCGAGTGCACATCGTGGACTCCCATGCCTTCCGCAAACCTGCCATCCCTTGCCCACCAAAGACCCTTCGATCGAGCGCACCAATGCAAGTAGTGCAACCCCGCCGAATCCGTCGTATGGGCATGGCGCACCACCTCACAAAGCCCCGCGCCTCTCCCTTCCTCCTACCCCCCAGTCTTGCTCCACCACCTTCATTCGCCGCTCCACGGGCATACCCAGCATGTATCAGGACACCGACGGCTCATCCACCGCCCTCGGCCCGGGGCCGCTGCGCTCCGGGACCAGCGCCCTGTGCGGCCGCCTTCCCGCCGACTGGGAGGCGCTGTCGCAGGCGCACGGGCTGAGGCACTTCGTGGCGGTGCCGCTCAGCTGCGGGCACTCCCTGGTGGGGGTGCTCACCCTGGCCAGCAAATTAGGTGCGACGCTCTCAGAAGCTCACCGCGTCACCGGCAGGAGCAAGGCACTGCACGACTGCAGTCATACACGATTGGGTCCTATGCATGCCTGGTGTACCCGTAGGGCTGCACTGTGCCGCTCAACAGGGTGCAACTCCGTTTCGCTTAAGCATTCTCTTGCGAATTGCCTGCCTCCGGTGTGCAGGTGACCAGCCGCCCGCGGCCTGGGCCGGCGGCTGCCTGGCGGCTGCTGCTGGGCTGCTGCTGGGGTCTCTGCTGCTGCCGCGGCAGCTGCCCATCGCCACTGCGGCGCTGGCGGACATTGGCGCCGCACGCAACGTGGACGAGGTGGTACGGGCGCTGCGGCGGGCGGTGGGCGAGCTGGTGGTGGCCACCACCTACCTGCAGCCCGCAGTGCGCGTGGCGCTCATACGCGCGGTGTGTACAGCGCTTGTGCCATGCGCGCTGGGTTTAGTGACCACATTGTTACTACCGTTTTGGCAAACGGTCGTTGCAGCGGCGGCATGACGATGCGACTGCAGCTGCAGATGTGGAAGGCAGGGCGTTGTGTAAGGGCTGTCGCTTCCTAGGGAAGGAAGAAGCGATTTAGCAACTGCTGAGTTGTTTGGTGCTTCTGCGGCCACAGGACGGCACGGCGGCGGCCATCTTCGACGAGCGGCAGCGCAACATCAGCCACGCGCGCATGTCGGTCAGCTCGGACGCCTACTCTAGCACCGTGGGCCATAGCATGGCGCCGCAGCTGACCACAGGGGCAATGCCGGAGCTGCTGCCCAGGGGAGGCTCCAGGCGCTCCATAGAGCTGGCGCTGGGATTCATGCGCCACAGCACCCTCCCCGTGGTGAGCAACGCACCGGTAGCCGATATACCATGGCGTCCCTGACACATCGAGTGCCGGTCATAACACGTGTTGCAGGGTACATAGTGGTTAGGTCTACAAAGAGGTCGCGTGGTTGCGCTGTACTGGTTTGCTAGGCTGGCGCAAGCTCTTGCGCGCGAGCGGTATGCAGTATGACCGTCAAACACGCGCTGACTGACACTGTCTCGCCCCCAGGGTCCGGCGGGTCAGGACCGTTCAGTGCACGGCGGCCGGGCCATGGTCGGCGCCATGCCCGCCAGCGCAGACCCAGACAACACGGCGCACCCAGGGGCAGGTGGGCACTCCGGTCTGACTCTGCTCCGCACGCCGCTCTGCCGTCTGTCGCCTTGCGCTACACCGCACCTGCCCACCTTGCGCAGCTGGACGACCAGCACTCTACAAACGTTGGCACACAGGGCAGGTGTGCTTTGCAACCACACGTGCACCTTGTGTGTTCGGTTGCTGCAGGCGATGCCAAGTTGCGGCCCAACCAGTCGGAGTGCGGGCTGCACCGCGCCTCGTCAGCCCACAGCCACGCCGCGGGCCCCTCCCTGCACGACCGCTTCCTCTCGGCGGCAGGCGGCTCGGGCCTGCACACCTCCTTCTCGTCCACAGGACCCATGGGCCGGGTAGGCGTCCCTCCCGCTAGACACACGCTCAATGCCAAAGTGTGCACGCCTCACCCAATGGGCTAGAAGGACGACTTTGCTTTTGCCTCGGAAGCCTGTGCTATCTGGGGGCAGACTTGGTATCTGGTAGCAGGCCGAACGGTACCGACTACTGGTATGCTCTTTTTCCTTGCGCTGTGGTGTACTGTTGCATGACTGCAGGGTGCGCACGGGCACAGCCTATCGCTGGGAAACACGCTGCTGGGGGAGAGCCTGCAGAAGGGCTGCGGCCTGTGGATCTCGGACTGCACAACGTACTTGCAGGTGCGCGCGTAAGGCATCTGGGGGGAGGCTCGTGCATAGTGCATTCCTGCCCATGCTATGAAAGGGGCACCGGTGACCTGTAATAGCTTGGGTTGCACACAGCCATGATTGTTATCTACGCATTTCGGTACGATGGAGGCAGCGCAGAAGCTGGGTAGAGGACAGGCGTGCCTCACGGTACGCGCACACGCATGCAGTCTTGGCCGGGTGGTTCCGGGCGCAGTAGTAATCTTCCACTCGGCACTGCTCACCGGCGCCCGTCATGCAGCTGTCATCAGCTTCATGCACGGACCGCATGCACGGGCCGCATGCACGCACTTGTCCTCCAACCCGGCACCTGCCATGCTGCTGGCTGCCCGCAGGAGGCCAAGACCTACCCCCGCGACATCGTGCTCTCCCGAGGCAACCGCGCCGTGCACAGTATCTCCGTATGCGCCGGCCGCGCCGGCCGCCCCAGCGTGCCCGTGGTGGGCGCCTACTGCGTGTACGGCAGCGCGCTGCCACGCCAGCTGCTGCGCGCCGTAACGCTCGAGGTGGAGCAGCTGCTGGAGCTGCTGGCGCCGTGCGCCCTGCACCGCCTCTCCTCCCCCGGCCTCATAGACGAGTGGACCTACCTGCACGAGGTGCTGCTCTCCCCTGCCACCGTGGACAACATCAAGCGCACCCCACGGCCCTCCGTCCTCACCCCCGAGTCCGCCGCCGCCGCCGCCGCCGGCAGCCCCGTCGGACACGCCGCCCCACACCACGGACCCACGCCCGCGTCACCGGTCCACCCCCTAGGAAGCCCTGTCCAACACGTCCCGATGGTTCCACCACACAGGCCCAGCAATCCCGTGCTGCCGTTCACGGCAGCGGGGTTCCCTGTGCCCGTGTCTGTGGCAGCGGGCGTCGGTGCGGCGCTCCTGCGCGGGGCGACCAACAGTCAGACGCTGGGCCCCGCGTCCGGGACCTCCACCCGGGGCGCCACCTCCATGACCCAGGACATGATGACGAACGTGACGAGCTCGGAGCTTGGCAACTCGGCAAAGCTGGCAACCGGGGACCATGTGGTCGGCGGGTCTGGGGCGGCAGGCGGGGAGCGGAGCTCCCGGGGCAGCGCGGGTGCGCGTCGGTTGATGGGGACCGGGGTGAGGGGAGATGAGCGCCTGGGTGCGATTGCGGTGGCGGTCAGCATGGAGCACGGGTCGGGTGCGCGGGGGGACAGCAGGAGGGGGCTGTCGGGGCTGTTCTCGTTGGCGGAGGAGGGCGCGCCGGCTACGGTGGCTTTGGAGGGAGGGGAGGGGTCTGCGGTGCACGGCCTGATCGTGGGCTTGGCAGGGGCGGCGGAGCAGGTGCCTTCCCCTCGTGCGGCGCTTGTCTCTGCTGCTGGGACTGGCAGCAGCCCGGCAAGCGGAGTCGGCGGGCCGGGCAAGGCGTTCATGGCGGTGATGGCTGCGCCTCAGAGCTCGGGTGCGGGCAGCGGGGGCGGCGGAAGCTGCACGGACAGCTGCAACAACACCAGCGGGACGGGCGTGGGCATGGGCACGGGGTCAGGGCTGGGTGCAGGGTCGGGCCCGGCCGGCATCCTCCCCCGCCCGCTGAGCGGATGCCACCCCACTGCCGTGAGCGTGGGGGCCTACAGCCCCAGCGGCAATGGCCACACATCCATGCTCACCACCGGCAACGCCGCCAGCGCCAGCAGCGTGCCTCGCATGCTGATGGCCACGCCGTCGTTCACGGTGGAGAGCGTGCGGGCGTCGCTGGGCGCGGGCCGCATGGCGCCGCTGGTTTCGGGGCTGCACGAGCGGCTGGCGGCGGCGCAGGCGTGCCGGCTGGTGCACGGCAGCGCCATCGACCACCAGGAGGAGCTAGCGGCCATCGACGTGTTAGAGAAGGTGCGGATGGGATTTTGCATAGCATATGGTGGACATGCTAAAGGAGATGTGCAGGGGTAGTGAGTAGGTTGCACGTATGACGGCTTTGGGGTGAGGGGGAAAGGGAGAGCGGCGGGGGCTGTGGGCATGCTAGAGGTGTCGGGGGGACGGGAAGGGGCCTGGTAGGGGACATTCGGGGCCTGGTAGGTTCAAAAGGTCGCTAATGGGGTTTGAAATGATGGTGGTTATGGTTGGTATGGGAGTACGCCGCGCCTGGAGTTCGGCGCGGGGATTGGGGCTGGTGTCGTCGGTACGTGTCCTGTGCAAGTTGTGTTCTTGCGTTTGGCTGACCTTCGAGACAAGGCAGCTTGTGGTCGGCCCCGCGTGGCCGTGGCAACAGTACCGCCGGCAGGTATGCCGCCATGGAAAATTAGGGTGCGAGTAACTACTGCATTACGTCGACCCCGTCCTGCTTGTCCCTGTTGCAGGTGGGCGAGGGCGGCTACGGCACGGTGTACCGCGGCACCTACAACGGCAGTGAGGTGGCCATCAAGGTGGTGCGCGAGCCGCAGCCCGTCTACTCCACCACCACACAGCGCCAGGGCACCGGGGCGCTGCAGCAGGTGGGGTCGTGCATCGGTCGGTTGGGGGCAGGCTCTGCGGGCGGCGGAGCTGTCGATGGGGTGGCCGCCGTCAAGTACCCATCCGGATTTACGGAAACAGCAGGCGGCGGTTCGAGGGGAGCGGGCCGTTCCGGTTTCTGGCTTCACCGCGCATAGTGCACATGAGCTTCAGCTCCAAGAGCAGCACTGCGGTAAATGCGTGCGCCTTTTGAGAATTAACAACCTCGCATTGGTCGGTGCCTGTGCCCCTCCTCCACGTGCAGGGCTCGGCGCAGGACAGCGGCCCCACGCACACGGCGGCAGCGGCCGCGTCCCGCAACATCCATGACGCCTTCGAGTGAGTACCGTAGCAGTTGTAGCACCAGCCTTACCCATCGGCCATCGCGCCATTCACCTGAACGGATGCCCTGCTTGCCTAGGGGCCAGCTCCTGCCCTCTCGGCGGCTGCATGGCCGGATCTCCCACCATGCTGGCACGTGCGATGCGTCTTTGCCTGTAGCTTCATTCATCCTGTGTGGTCGTGTGCCTACTCCTTGTGCTGTAGGCTGACGGTGAGCGTCTCTGTGAGCCACCCCAACATCGTCCAAGTGCTCACGTTCTTCACAGGTGGGCTGGCGCAGCGCGCCTTGTCACACGGCAACCGTCCATGCTCTAGCCGTGCAACTGCAAAGCGGTGGCACGTGCGACTGCAGTCCTTTCGCACGTGGCCTCCTGCCTTGTGCCTGTCCTGAAACTTGTGAACATCAGTATCCGCCACCACCTCCCCCCCCCGCCTCGCTGCAAGCACCCCAGTACCAGTACCTTGCAGCAAAACCCTCGCGCCGCTCCGTAACCCCTTTGTACCGCAGACGTGTATGTGCACGTGGAGCGCCCAGGCACGGCAGCAGGGGAGTCTCCCCTTCCCACTGCCCTGGCTGCTGCCCTCGCTGCTGCCGGCGCCCCCGGCATGGAGCTGGCCGTGCCGCTGGACAACCTGGCCTCGCCCTTCCGCACCATGCGCACCGCCAATGGGGCCCCCGCGCTGCCCCCTGGCTGCGACCGGGTGGCGCTGCTGCCCTACCCCAACGCCGCCACATCCTGCCAGCTCAACTCTGTGGACATAAACCCGGGTAGGGGATGGGGGTGGAGGTGTATGGGGAAGGGCTTGGGTGTGTGGAGGTGGTGCGTAGGGGTGGTAGGTGTGTCCCGGTCGGGTTGGTGGACGGGCCGCGGCTTGGCAACACGGGGCTAAGAGCATGAGGGTTCCTTTTGTTGGGATTGCAAAGCAGAGGGTTTTCGCTGGTGCAATGGCAAGGCAGCAAAGTGCCGCCGGATGAGGCGTTCAACGCGAGCCGCATGCGAGCGGTTTGATCATCGCTCTGGGGGACAGGCCATACCGGTATGGCGTCAGGGGCAGCATCCCTGTTGTGAGGTGTGCCCTTGTCACCCCAGCCAACGCTGCACCATTACGTCGTAGCTGCTTGATGGAGGCACCGGCAACCATTGGACGAGCCTCCGGGACCCCCTTGGTTGGTGCACGGGCACCATCCTTTGTCCTGGCGTCGCCAGTACCAGCCGGCCTTTTGGGGGCAACAAAAAGCCGCTCTTTCTGTGCCGCTTTGCAATATTGACCTGGTGCGTCTCCCGCCCTCAGGTGCCTTCCCGCTGTCCTCCACCGCCATCCACGAGTACACGCTGCTGCAGCAGGCCATGGGCTCGCAGAGCTCCACGGCGCAGAACGTGCTGTCGAATTGCCCGCCCGCCATGGTCATGTGAGTGGCAGGCACCTACCCCACGCTGTCCGAGTTTGGCCTGGGCAAGGGTTGCTGACGCTCCTTCGCGCCTTGAGCACGTCGCCCATGAAGCAGGCCCTGTGCAATCCAGTGCCCCGGCGTGTCTGGCCCTTATCGCACCACTGAAACACCTCGAACCTTGCCTGTTGTTCGCCGTCCGACCTGTGTGTTAACCCCCTTGTGCCCACAGCTGCATGGAGTACTGCGACGCCGGCAGCCTGACTGACGCCATTGTGCGCGGCGCCTTCCGCATGCCGGCCCTGGGGCTGTACGGCAGCACGCAGCCCAACATGAAGGTGGGCGCCTGGGCCGGGGGTGCGGCGGGGCTGGGCCTTTAAGCCACGGGTACAATGTCCGCCCTACAAATAGGCACCGCGCCTCCGTTAGCTTACGGTAATGCCCACGGAACAGGCGAGGGCGCCTGCAGCTAGGGGGCAATGCTGATGGTGTTGGCAATAACAGGTGTTGCAATAGTCTGTTTGCTGAGTTTTAACCCCGCCCCGCTTTTTCCCCGCCCCGTCCCTTCCCTGCCTCAGGCGGTGTACGCCACACTGCTCGAGGTGGCCCTGGCGCTGCGCCACCTGCACTCGCTCAGGTGGGAGGGAAGAGCCGGGCTGTCCAGGGCATCGCGGCTCCTGTTGTGGGTGTGGGTTAGCAGACCGGCACACCGGCTGAAAAGGCATGCGGATGCGTGGTCTGGACTCTGTCCCGAGGCCCTTGACACCGGCGCCGCTTAAGCTCCTTTCCAGATGCTGCCTGTTGTCCAGCGTTTGTCCGGTTGGCGGATACACCAGCTACCGCTCGCGTTGCTTGCTGTGCGCTGCCTCACCGCTTTATTTTTCGCTGCGTTCGCAGGCTGGTGCACTGCGACCTCAAGCCCTCCAACATCCTGCTCAAGAGCACCCCGCGGGACTTCAGGTGCGCCCATGTGCTGCGGCGCAATGCAAACCCCGGCCGCACCCAACCCCATCCCAGCGCTGCGCACACCTTCCTTCGTACTCTGGACTCGTGTGACAAGGGCAAGCCGGACTGGTCTTACCACTTCACTACATCCGGTTGATCCCTACCATTTCGTGCCACATGTCTGAGTGTGCTTTCTACGCTGCGCGCGAACCCAGGGGCTTCACGGCCAAGTTGTCGGACTTCGGTCTGGTGCGGCTGCTCGAGCCATGCGGGGAGCACGGCAAGCTGATGGTGCCCAGCGGCGTGCGGCACGGAACGCTAACACACATGCCGGTGGGTGCACGGTGTGGCCGCAGGGCAGTGTGCGGCACGGCAGCAGGAAGACAGCAGCTATGCGCGTTACGTTGTTGTTGGGGACTTGGAGGCATGGATACCAAGCTCTGATCTTTAGGGTGGTGCATTCCCCGCCGCCAAGTTCTGTGTGCCCGCTCCCTGCAACATGTGTGTTAACCCACAGCCCGAGGTGCTGGACGCCAGCGACGGACGGCCCCACGACGCCAGCGTGGACGTGTACGGTAAGACACTGACCTGTACCGCTGCAAGACCGCACCGACGACCGAACCTCCTGCACATGCTTCCTGCTGCGCGATGTCGTACGATTGTGGTGCTTCTGTTCTGCCTGCCTGCCTACCTGCCCGCAAAGTTATCGCTAATGCCGGTGGTAACGGATGGATGACGTGGTGTTGCGTGACGCGCCGCCCACGGCCCCTCTGTCTGCAGCGTTCGGCATCTGCATGTGGCAGATGATCGGCGGCGGGCGGCTGTACCCCGGCACCACCAACGCGGAGATGGTGCAGCGGGTGGTGCGGGACGGCATGCGCCCGCGCTTTCCGCCCGGCACGCCGCCAGAGTACAGGTGCGAACAAGCGGCTGCCTGCTGCCTGCACCCTGACCACCCACCTCACCTAGCGCCCGGGGTCCGTGCGCCTTTCCCCGCAAGGCACAAGCGGACCGGCGTTTTGCTTACTGCCGTCTGTCACGGTACTTCTCCTGTGCACAGGTCGCTGGCGGAGGCGTGTTGGGCCGCGGACCCGGCCGTGCGGCCCTCCGCGGGCGAGCTGGTGACCGCCCTCAAGGGCCTCATGGGCATCAGCAATCGCTTCGCCGCCGCGCACAACGGCAGGAACAGGCGCTTGTCCGCGCTGGGCCCCGTGCGCAGCGCCACGTGCGTGGTCCCGGAGGGCAGGGGCTCCGAAACCAACGTGGAGGCCCTGTACGGCAGGCAGGCCACGGGCGTGGGCTCGGCGGTCGGCTCGTCGCCGGGCGGGCTGTTTGGGGTGCAGCAGCAGTACCACCAGCAGCAGGGTGGGAGTGCGGGTGTGGGCAGCGAGCAGCAGTTGCGGAGGGGGGTGCCTGCGTTCATGCGGCAGTCGGAGGGTATGGCCACCCTGTCGCGGTTCGGGCCGGATACTGTGAGCCCTGTGCGGGGCAGCAGGGTGGTGGCGGGCCCAGGCGCCAGGGGGAGTGAGGTGGGGACGGCGGCGGTGCCGGAGGCGGTGGCTGTGGATCAGGGACCGCGGAGTGCTGTGGAGCAGGGGGAGGCAGCGGGCTCGGTGGGATGGGGGACACAGCAGCCGCAGCAGCAGCAGCGTAGTCGAAGCTTGTCGTATGGGGGTTTTCCCCTGCACATCTTGTAGGGGAGGCAGGCACTGTGTACAACACATGAACTCGAGCCGGGAAGGGTCTTCGTTGGGAGGGGAACGAGAGGGGACGATGGAGGCTATCTGTACACTTGATTTGGTTAAGGCCAGGAGGGTTCGAGGGTAGCTCGATGGGGTGATGACTGGGGAAAGGGGCGGGGTGGGAGGCTGTGCTGAGCATGGACAGTGCATTTAAAGCATCGAGATGATTTGCACAGAGGGATGGGGTGTGGGGTGTGGGCTAGGCGGGTCGTGAGCACTGTACGCTCTTGGGCAGTGAGTGTCGCAGCGGGCTGGATGTTAGGCGTGCACTGAAGAAAATGCGAAACAATGACTGGGCAGCGGCATGCCGCACAAGGAGCAGAGGCTGAGGCAAGGCCTGCCGTTGGTCCCCATGCAAGACTGGTTGCCGTTGCCAACGGACGGTGCACGCACGCTGCATGAGCGTGACAGGCGTGTGCGTGAGCCGCCTGAGCTGGGGTTTTGCTACAGCGCTTAATGCGCTCGTGTGAGCATGGGATCATCGTGCTTTCGGGTGTTTTTGCCGATGCACCGACGTTGAGCAATGGCTGTGCAGGCCCACCCTGTGGTGGCCCTGCGGCATGCACTGTGAAATGGTGGACTGCTGCCGGTTTCTCGTTCGTTGTTGCGGCACGTTTACGTTAGCACACTGTTGACTTGGTGTTCGAGACTCCCCTAGGCTCCACTGCCGGCAAAGTACTGCACAGGCGTCAGGACCAACGCTGCCCTGGTTTTCTCACGGCCTTACTGCCATACACGTTTGCGTCTAACGTCTAGTCACCTTTGGGCCTTGCAGCCGTCTGTGTTGGCGGCTCGTTGCGTAAGACACGGTGCGTGCACATGGTTTATGCGCACCTTCCTCCGAATGCCCTTGGTGTCAGGTCGTGGGGGCACGGCATCTGGCAGCCTCCAGCTGCTCGGTGGTGGTCTGTGTATGCTGGTGTGCCGGTGGTCAATTGGGCACCTGATAGCGTGCGTGGATACCCGACGCCACACCTTAACAGGTGTCCAGGTTTTGCCTAGTAGACTAGCTGCACTTGGAAGTTCCGGATGCATTGTGCGTGTGCGCTGCCAAGCAGTCTGTTTGCGGTCTGCGACTCGGTTAAGGCAACCGTCCTGCGACGCATGCATATGGTGTTGCACCGCAACGCGCATGAACTTACCTCCTCTTCATTATTGATTGTGATTGAACTACGCGGCGCAGGGCCTACCAGTGCAGCTCATCCCTGTTGCTGGCTGGTGGTTGGTGTATGTAGGGGCCGCCGCTGGGCCGCGTTTGAACCAAAATCTTTGCCCCGCTGCTGGAATGTTTATGGGGTTTTATGGTGGGGACGGAACAGCCTTGTGGGGCACGCAGTGCAGTCCGCTGTGAAAGATGTTGTGCACTGCTTGTAGTTTGAGGGTAGGGTTGCGCGTTTTCAGCACGCTTCTGTGCAACAAGGCCCGTGCTGGCTGGCTAGATGCCCACTCTTGGGCTGGTCCATGCTGTGGCCAAGGAAGTTTGAGTTTGCTGTTGAACAGCTTGGACTGCTTTCGTTTGTTAAGTGTGCTGGATCCGTTGCGCTGTGCCGTGACACGATACGCGCCTGTCACTGCGGCGTGGCAAGGCACGGGAGGGGGACATCCCTTACGAGATGGATGCTTGCTGGCAAGGCCTCGTGTGGCTGCGCTAACGGAGCAAAGGTGTAACTGAGAAGTTACGTGTTGTTGTCAGGTTTGTTGTTAGGACTCAGGTGGTACCGGGGACGGTGGTGTTAGTGTTGGCGTTGGTGGTAAGGTTGTCGTGTGTGGCGGTGATGGTGAGTGGGCAAGGTGGCACTGTGGAGTAACATGGTTGTTTGCAGCAGTTTGCAGCACGGGGTACAACAGGTTGTAGCAACACGCAATGTTGTTCTTCGTCACCGTATTGTAATCCTACCGGTTATCCTGCGCGTTGCGATTAGTAGGGGTGATGTATTGCTGTACGGTACAGGATGAGCCCGCAGTCATGCGACAGGAAGATCAGTCAACCGTTCTGTAAAGACCTTCCTTGGGTATGCATGACGCCGCATCCCTCTGCATCCACGCAACCACCCCTGGCAACCACACACCACCAAGTGGTGTCTCATCAGTGGCATTTCCGCAGCACCCTTAATGCCGCACATGCGGCCAACCACAGCTGAAACAAGGATGATGTCATGCCCACCACCTAGACATGAAACAAAAAAAGTACTCCAGGGCCGTCTCAGCGTGTATTAATACAGGAATATGCGAACTATGGATGAAGGAAAGTATCGCATGGCGTGGGAAACTGCATGAATGGAATCACAAGCCAACTGTGGGCACGCTCAGGACGCACGCGACGTACGGTACGGCACAAAAGCACTCGTGTCCCTCAAGACTTGCACTCAAGACTGCACGGGGCTTGCTTCTACGAGACCAGCAGCACTCCCATGGACACCAGCACAGCCAGCGCAGTCAGCACCGCACTGGCCGCAACGCTGCTGCCGCTGTTGGAAGGGCCCTGCTGCGTGGAGCTGGCGGCGGGTGCGGGCGCGGCCGCCCCGCCCACTTGGTCCACACCGTCTGCGGACGGCGACGGAGCTGGGGCGAGGGCCGGTGACCCGACCAGCAGGGGCCGCGGCAGGGGGACGGGAGCCACCGGCGATGGAGTAGGGCTCGCCGCGCCCTCGCTTGGACTGGGGAGAGGTGCGGGGACGCCGCCGCCGTACGCGGCCGTGGGAGTAGGTGTGCTGCCATAACCACCGTAGGAAGGTGCTGGTGTAGGCGCGGGGGCGAGGTCCTCGGAGGGGCCGGGGGCTGGGGTTGGAGCCGAGGTGGGGCTTGCAGAAGGCGTGGACGCGTCAGAGGGGCTGGGGGCTGGGGTTGGAGCAGAGGTGGGGCTTGCAGAAGGCGTGGACGCGTCAGAGGGTGGCACGGACGTTAGCCGGAGGCTGATGGAGAGCTCTTGGACGGTGCCGGTGCCGCTCGTGCCGCTGCTGCTGCCATTGGTGGTTGTGTTGGTGTCCAGGGGCGGAAGGGTGAGGACCAGGCGCAGAGCGGTGACGTTCTCCGGCAGGGTCACGGTGCCGTTGCTGCCGAGCTCGCCCACCACGCTGCCGCCCGCCACCACGAACACCTGTACGGCACCGTCGTGCACGCCGGGTGTAGGATCCTCAGGGTCTGAGCCAGGGGTCGGCGGGGACAGCAGGTTAAGGGCGTACAGCCCAGCGGGGCAGCCGTTTAGCTCCAGGGGGACCTCCACCTCCGCCGTGCCTCCCATGGCAAAAAGAGAGGAAACTTCGTCGACCAGGGCAAACGTCCAGTTGGCATCCACGGCGCAGCCTTGCGCTTGGCTCTGCGGTTCGCCGGCACCGGTATCGTTTGCAGCAGCGAGGGGCGTCACGCCGACCACTGGAATGGGCGCGCATAGCGAGATGCTGACGTTGTTGGCGTGTGGGGAGGCGCTGAAGGGTCGGATGTCGACGGGGGCGGTGAGGGACGAGGCGCACGTGTCCAGTTTAGCCATGTACTCCATGGCAAAGGTGACGTATTCGCCCATGCCGCTCAGCAGGGCGATGACGCTGTGGGGGTAGCCGGGGAGGGCGATGGACTGGTAGGGGCGCAGGGGATGGCCCTCGGCGCCGGGGGTCCATGCCAGTGCCACGGCGTAGGGCGAGTGGGAGATGGAGAAGCCAAGGCTGTGCTGGGACACGATGCCTGCGGAGGCGGGAGAGGGCACAAGATTTGTGAGGGAGTGTCGGGAGGGCAACGCCATGCGCTGGGATGAGTCCAGCAAGAGCACAAGTGCAGCGGCAGGCAGCTTGTCCACCCGGCCCCGAGCACAGGCGGGGATGCGGCTACAGTAATGGCAAGGCAGGCTGGGCAGCAGCCAGACGCGTGGCTTACCGGCAGGGAGGACGCCGGGGAACAGCCAGGCGCAGCCGCCCTGCAGGTCGTCGGGGTTGGGCACCAGGGCATCGGTGGAGATGCTCCGGTCCAGGAAGGACGACACGCGCAGGGCCACGGAGGCGGTGGTACCGTTGGGGACCACCAGCAGTGGGGCGTGTGCGGGCGCACACGCCGCCTGCGTGGTGTTGGCACGGAACAGGTCCACCGCAGCGGACTGGCCCTGCATGCCGGCAGGCACGTGGAAGCCGAACGACAGGCCGTTGACGGTTACCGGGTAGTTGGCCAGGTCCAGGGTGGCGCCGTTGGAGAGGCTGACCCATGGGTCGGTGTCCTTGAAGAGCGTTACGTCGATGGCCATGGTGAGACCGGGCCAGCGCGCGCGCGTGAGGCGGAGGGTGTAGGCGGGGTGGGGTAGGGAGACCGGGAAGCGGGGCAGCAGGGCGTAGAAGCCGGTCGTGTTGAAGCTGGGGGGCAGCGTGGCGAAGGACCAGCCCCAGGAGAAGGCGGTCCGGCCGGAGGACACGACATTGTTGGGCTTCACGGTGCAGACGGAGTAGTAGGGGCTTGCGGAGGCGGAGGAGGAGGTGGTGGTGGACGGGGCTTCATGATAAAACATGATTGGGGTGTGGATGGGGCTGGGGCAGGAGTAGCGGACGGTGCTGAACTCGACGGAGGTGTTGGGGTTGGTGAGGGTGAGGTAGAGGCCGTCGGGGTATTCGGAGGCCTGGAGGAAGACGGGCGTGTCTTGGCCGGCGGGGAGGGGGACCCGTTGGCCAGAGGTGCAGTTGGCGGAGGCGCAGTAGGTGGCCAAGGGGGGCCTGCGGGAGGGGGGAGCAGGGCGGGACAGGGACGGTGAGCAGGGATCAGAACGACACCAACGCGGCAGGCCTGACGCACGTGAGGGTTGTCACGATAGGTTAAGTGATCGAAGTAAGAGAGCGGTGGCAGGCAACTGGCTGCGCCTCGGCAACGGTCGAGCACAAACAGGGATGCGGGATGCCAGTGCGGGGAGCTCAAACCGGCTTACCCGGCCGACAGCTGCGTCGATTTGAGCACGAGCGTGTCAGCCCCAGGCGACACGATATTGTAGGTGCAGCTGATTTCGCCATTCAAAGCTATTGTACCGAAGTCGCCGGTGACGTTCTGCGACGCAAAGGGGCCAGCCGAATGAGTGTCAATGCATTACAGCTGCCGGGCCTTGGCATGTCATGTCAAGTAGCCGTCACGAAGGCATGTCAAGCAACAGCTGTCCCAACGCACCATGACAACGGAAGAGTTTGAGCACCCTTGCATTGAAAACGAATCAGCGCGGCATGATGAGACAGTCAGCAGCAGGCCCAACGCCGCGAGGAGTGGAGGGATGCGTCGCGCCATGTCGGCCCTGAGCGGAAAGGCCAAGCAGATCCACTGCTTGCACCGAGGGCGCAGCCAAACCACTGAGCGCTGTAAGGGATGAAACCGAAAACGCAGCGGTGCTTGTGCGCAGCCTTTGCCCCCTGGCTGTGCTGACCGGTTCGATGGCAGGGATGGAGGGTGGTAAACGGCCTTACCGGTGCTCGATCAATCTGTTGGACTGAGAGCACACACGTATATAAAAGCTTGGTATAGAACACATTTTCTACTGCCGATAACGATAAATAGGCTCGGCGCGGCGGTTGACGCCGCGTTGGTTGAAGTGACAGTTCTGTCGCGTCCATGACACACGGCCGCATGCTGTTTGGCCTGCATAATACGTTTAAGCAATTAATACCATCTGAGACGGCAACACTGTCACGGACACTTTGCTGTTCCAAAGACGCCGATGGCAGGCTACGGGTCAGTGCAACGGAGCAGGGGAGCCCCTCCGGCAGCGCAATTGGTTTGCTCCGCTGACATCTGTGACGAAGTCATCAGCTTAGCCATACTGCTCCTGCGTCGCTTTCACTGTGTGCCGAGAGAGGATGCAGCTCGCCTGTGTCAGTGACACGTGGCAGTCGACAGCGATGGAGTGCTGGTGACCAACAAGGG
>VFQN01000933.1_pt1 | contig 51885 bp, 52 predicted proteins | sample 3512371 | NCBI WGS metagenome assembly VFQN01 (sample SAMN10412370, study PRJNA504923) | tailings metagenome | isolation source: Replicate 2 from Balatoc abandoned mine | place: Philippines: Itogon, Benguet | collected 2017-08-28
GGGTTAACGGTTAGCCCACCTAGGACAATGATCGCATTTTTAGATTTAAAAAAAACAAAGACAAACATACATTTTTTTAGCAAGAAAAAAGAAAGTTCATATCCCATGAAATTATAAAGTGTAGACAGAGAAGAGTGACGTTAAAAAAAAATTGTGAGAAAATGCTTGGAAGTGCTTCTGTTTCTATTCTAATTATAACCTTGAAGTGGAGAAAAGAGTGGGTGCATATTACCATGCGAGTATAAGAAAGGTAGAACTGTTTGAAGAGAAATGTGAGGGAAATAAACCTAATCTGTTTCGAATAAATCTTATCATAGCCAATCCTCTGTTTATGCCTAGATAAAAACAAGAAAGGTCAGTATCAAACGCAAATTTATCATTTCCCGTACCTTTCAAGTATTTACAATTTAAAGGTTGAAGCTTGGAAGAGGGAGGATTGGAAACTGCGTCTTTTACCATCCACTTCACCGTAAAGCCTGAGAAATAGAGTTCATGGTGCTCTTTTACAGACATTTCTCCAGTCAAAGCAACACCATCCTCATCCAATAACATACCACCAACTAGTTGCGGATAGTCCCTTTGTATTGCCTCGAGAATAACTTTAATCGAAGTCCCGATTGGGACCGACAAAGTATCGATCCCTTCTATAAATAAAAGGACTCCGCCAATCAGTGCTTTGGGGTGATCATCAAGGCAAGAAGAGTTTTTTCTTTTATGGGTTCGGATCTGATATCTTCTAAACATGACTTGATCGCCCTGTTGAAAGGATTCTTCATCGAACATAGGAATAGGTCGAAGATCATCCATATAATCCAGTCCTCCCCCATCAATCAATGGAAACTCCTTCCTGATCATGGTATCGATCTCAACCGCTAAAGTACCAACTGGCACCTCCATTGTGGCAATATTTCCGATTTGAACGAGAACAGTCTTCATTTTCATCAACTTTAAACACAGCCAGCATTCAAACCAGAACAAAGCAAGAGAAGAAAGACGAACAGTAAAATAAGTTCAAAAAATAATTACAGGCAAACTCTGTTTCTAGTTTGGCATTCACAATGCAGAAGGGTCGGTGGTCTGGTGATGATGTGCTATTCGAAGTTGAAGCTTGAAAGCATTTCATTAATTCAATGCTTCGCAATTTATTACATCACAGGACTACATTTCTTCTTTTTATTAAGGCGTCATATGCTTTCCCTCAGTGCATTTCAGAAACAAACAAACAACACAACACACATAATAAGATGTCCACAGCAGGGAGAGCAACATTTCAAGCAATTAAAGGAACAGGTCAATCATCTGTTATAAAGACAGCAAGTGTTTCAGGAAAGGATCAAACTGCACATACGAAATTAAAATATCGTCAAATTGGACAAGCATCAGTCGAAGAAATTAAACAACAGAAGAAAGAAAGAGAAAATTTGAAAAATGAATTACAATCCAAAGAATTAAAAAATATTCTAGGGAATAGTAAAGATACGAAATGGATGGTAGCACAAGAAGAAGAAAAGAAAGTTAATGTTGAAGAGATTTTACAAGAAACACAAATCAAACAAACAAATCATAATTTTGAAGAAATTAAACAGAAATATGATGATGCTGATATTGATTTTGATAGTGTTTCTTCTGATGCTAAAGATAGTGATCGAGAGGATGACTCCGATGAGGAAGGAGGAAATAAAAGGAAAGGTGATGATGACTTTGACTCAAGGTAAGAAAAACACTCGATGTGACATACACTCACTTTCTCTAACTCAATCTTCCCTTAGTGATGACGAAGAGAGTGATAAAGATAGTGACGATGATGACGATGATGATGAAGACGATGAAGCAGCACTGCAAGCTGAGTTAGAGAGAATCAGAGAAGAAAGAGCGTTAGCCAAGGCAAGGAAAGAACAAGAGGAAAGAGAATTTCAAGAAAAATTAGCACAAGAACAAGCATTAAGAAGTAATCCATTATTAAATCTAGATTCCTCTTCAACTGGAAAGGTAAGAAAACACTCTCTTATCTTATCTTTCTTCATTTACATTCGCTCACTCTATTAATAGATGAAGCGAAGATGGAATGATGATGTAATCTTTCGTAATCAAGCTAAAGATGAACCAGAATATAAGAAACGATTTATTAATGATACTGTTCGCAATGATTTCCATAAATCTTTCCTTCGAAGATATATTAAATAAATTGCTATCGAATAGCATGTTTATGTTTGTGAGGTAGAAGTAATTAATTTCATTCTTAATATATTAAAGAAAGGATAAACTATCACTACGATCAACACAGCTCCTAGAACTTTTCCATTAATAGAATTACTGTATCGATTCGTTGAATGGAAGAATCTAATAAATTGATCTTCATCATGAATTGATTGTATCGTTTGATATCATTTTCTGAAACAAGAGCAAATTCCAACAAATCCTTTCCTTTAGCAATTTCTACTTCCTTCCTGTATTAGGTGGAGAAAGACGTTAAGAATGAATGACCAATATGCATCAGAAGCATACCTGATACGAAGGTTATAGAGAGATTGATACAGATGTTCAAGTAATGACCCTTTCAATCGTGGAAGATCCAAATACCAAAAATAATAGTTACTTGATGGATTAAAATCCCCTCTTTTACTTAACTCAACATAGTTCACCCAGTGATCACTAGTCAAGATAAGTTACACATGTACTGAAGAAGAACTCATTCTTACCGATACAAGCGATATAAACGTTCTCTCGTCTCTCTTGCCGGAAGAATCGCCCGATCGCTCACTGTTTGTTGTTCAAGATATTTATTTCTTTGTAGAAGTTCAATTATTCGCCCTGATGCCACTCCGAACCTTCCTTGTGCTATCTGCTGAATGGTTCTTCGTCGTAACTGGGCAATAATACTCTCATAGTTAACAAGGAAAAGAGGCCCTTTCGCTTCATTCTCAGAACCTGGGATCTAAACAACGAGTAAGCACAAATACTAAGAAGACAAAATAACAAAACTTACTCGAACAACAGCACCAAGTGAGGATAACCTCATAACCTCTAACAGCTTCTTTACAGTCGCAATATCAAGATTAGCTAGTAGCTGTGCATTAGCATTATTATTACTGCTGCTACTATTTACTCCACGAGTTGCCTGTTGTTTTAATGCTGCTGTGTTTTCCTTAATCTTCTGATAAATCTCATCTAATGAGAGAGCAGAGGATTTGCCTGGTGCTGAGCCTAACTCTTGATTCATACTTTGCTGAAGAATAATGCGAACTATTTCTCCTGCGATATTTTCTAATTGATCTGCGACTATATCAATACAGACACGATGTCTTTCTTCTCTTAACAGCTGTTCGAATCCAATCATCCAATAGACCTCGCCTCTCACGATATTGCCGTTACTCGCTCCGTTAGTCGCATGCCCATCACCATTGCTTACATCTTCGCTCTCCAGCGTTGTCTCTCTCGCTGCTCCTCTACCTCGACCACCTCTTCCGCCTCGACCTCCACGTCCTCCTCTCCCTCGCCCGGAAGTGGCAGTGCCTTCCTCAATTTTCACCCGCTTCGCGGGAGGAAGCGCAGGATCTTCCCATTCAGCTTCTCCTCCATTCTTAGCAACGCTGAGATAGTCTGAGGAGGCTTGTGCCATCATGAGTCTTAATTCAACAGGTAATAGCTCCTCTGGTGATGTTTCTTTTGTTCCTGCGTTCGCAGTGGCCTGACCTGTAGAGCGAGGTCTTTTCACCGTAGTCTTCGCTTGTGCAGCAGATGAAGACGAAGTTGCACCTTTCCCAACAATGTCATCAAAAACACCTTTCTTTCCAGCTTTAGTATCAAAATTAGTAATCTCCCTTCTCTTGAGATCTAGAGGGGGAACAATCACTAAGAATCGATTCTGAACTAAATTTTCAAAAGATTTTTGGATTTTCAAACGCATTTCATGTAATACATCTTCATTTTCATAGTCAAGAAACATATCGCTATCTTCATGATCAGCATCATCATTATTCGCTTTCTCTTCTCTTTTCTTCTTTTGTTCTTCTTTCCAACGTTGTAATACCTCTTCTTGAACACTTCCATATCTTAATCTACCATGTAAGAAAATTTCTTCAGCAATCCATTCACTTATTTCATTGTTTTCAAATTTAGTATTAATATATTGAACGAGAGTACCGTAGCGTAATCGATGCAAGATGTTGTCATAATGTAGACGATAGAAAAGACCAACCATCTTCAACTTTGTTTCTAGTCCATTGACGTCTAATGTAATATCGCTTAAATCAACGTCAGGAGGGCATTCTACGATGAGACAGTTGTGTTTCCAGAGGATTAAAAGTGCTTGCTTTACTTGCTTAGAGGTAAGGCGCTTTTCACCAGTATAGACACTATTAACTGCACGAACTAATAATGGTAATGTACAGAAATCTATTGTTGACAAAACATGTGCAACATCCTGTCAAATATAGCAAATTTAGCAAAAACGAAAAAGAAAGATAGTGATGTGACTTACTCGAGTAATTTCACCAAAATGCTCCGCGACAATTTGCAAAGCAACAGCTAAACGATGATCACGAACTGTATTTGATAACTTTGATGAAAGAAGAGCCGGCATTGTGCTCTAATATTGGATGTGGTTTTAGCTTTGAATAATGGTGCTCAAAGTTCTCTTCACCAATCTAGACATTTACACATTTGAGGCTTTGGGGTTTGAATCTTGAGGGATTATCAAACAAATGAAAGTTTTAGGATTTACGTATCATGTCCTTCAAAGATACTTTGAACTTCCAGATGAGTATGAATGAATGTATCAAGAATTATCAGGATCAGAACTTTATTTTCTTGAATCGCTGACTATCTTACTGAAGTTCATTCCTCTTCTATGAACGAGCTCAGGGATTATTGCAGGAATCTTCAAAAGGCTTGCAATGGAGGAAACGATAAGGATAAGGTCCGCGTCAACTTTGGAGGCAGGCATTATGATGTCATGAGGAAGCAGCTTCTGGAGGGTCTCCCGGGAGGCTGGAATTTGCTGTCCTGTTTGTTCATGAACAGATGGAAAAGGTTCTTATTTGTTCTTCCAATATCTCTTACCGAAATCACAAGCAAGAAAGTAACTAAACAGCTTTGTTCTGATTTTTTAATCAATAATTGCAGGGCATTTAATACTTCTGCCGTGGGTGATTTCTCGTCTTCGATTGCCCTTCCTGTATTATCTTCATTGCGAAACGAAATCCAACTCGTAGTCAACTCTGCCGATTACTATGTTACTCAATTATGCAGTTGTGATTATCGTGCAGAAAATTGGCTCCCGTGGGAAACCTGTTCCTGGGACTTTTTCCTGCATTCTCCTTCGAGATCTTCATGGTGCAATCCTTGTTACTTTTATTAAAATCAACTCCCGTCATTTCTCAAAGTCTCTGTTGTGGAAACTTTTGGGTGAGGAAGTCAATGAATATATTTTTTCGGGTCGCTAATCTTAGAAATGATTTTTTGAGATCAAGGTCGAAATTCCAATAAATAAATTCGTAAGATTAGAAATATATTCTATACAAGGATCAAGCTCACTGACAACTCATTCTCAAGTTTCTATAAAAATAATTGACAATTCCTTACTAGAACCTTTACTTGAGTTAAGTTTCATGCAATCATATCTCTATGATCTTTGGAAGGATCTCATTCCTGACTTTCAGTCACCAGCACCTCAAGAACATTCCTCTTTGAATGAAAGTTCAATACAGTGTTTTCTTGATTACTTCGAGAAAGCTCTCCCAATGATTACTCAGTTTCAAGATACTTTAAAGTCTGTTTCATTTGAAGAGAGAAGACGCACCGATCCTTTAGCCTACTTAAACGTAGAAGGAAACTCTTTTGTTATCCGCAAGTCAACTGTTCTTGAAATCTTTCCTGAGAGCCAGTTGGCAATACGATTATCGGGGAGGTGGACAGAACAAGAGCAAGATATCGATGAGGATGGAAATAGCTATTATGATGTCTGGTCTGACGGGTTTAAATTGATAATTCAATACGCGAGAGAGAAGAAGTTCCTTGGATCCTCTGCTAAAATGATAGTCAAGAAAGAGATGATAGGAGAAGTGAAAAAACTAATGGACTACTTAATGATCAATGCTTCGACTATTAATATCGAATCTCGCTAGGCTTCCAACGAAGAAAATAGTAAATGTAACAATAACTTTCAACTACTTCATCAATTTTCCATATTGAGAAGGGGTGTTCTTGCAAAGAGAAAAGCGAAGGAAGACAAAAAAGATGTAACATTCGCGTTTTACAGTACTTCAAACACCCACTGCCTTATGTGATCAGCAACTGCCAAATGACATACAGCAAAACAAATTTAATATTAACACAACACAAAAACCTGACCTACCCACTGCAAGGAAACAAGCAAAAAAAGATTCAAATGAACCACACCAATGAACCAATGAATGAAACCAAATCAACAAACAAAAGTTTTTCTTTATGTTTTAAAAATAACATAGACTCTGTAATAGCTTAGCTGTGGGTAAGATTCGGTTTTCACAGATAATTAGAAGAACTAAATGACCTTTAATGGGCAACTTAACGATTAATTCAGTTCTTCTTCAGAATTACACGGGTCCCATGAAAATATTGTTGTGATGCCCATTTCCCCCCATTGGCATTCCATCTTCATGATCAGAGTCAGCCATCGCATCATCCGCATCACCTGGCGGAGCGAACTCCGTCTCTGTGTCGGGCTCAACAGGGAGAACATCAAGCTCATTATCAGAGCCTTCTTCTGCTCCTGGATCGGTGGCTTCGAAGATATCAGCTTCTTCTGCTTCCAACATATTCAATAACTTGAGTGAAGGGCCTGTATGGAAAAAGTCATCGTAAGAAAGAGCATATGGCAACTAAATTCTTCTTACCATTGTGTGTAGCAACTAATCCTAACCATTTCGCAGCACTATTGCGTTGACGATACCATCTGTACAACGCAACTGTCGCCGATAACATCTTCTTTGCGATGGGATATTTCCAAATTACTTCTTGCTCTGTGACACGAGTCAATAAACTTTGGACATCTGCCCAATAGTGAATGGATTCTAATAAAGCTGGTGGCATTCCTAAGAAATCCACTAAAACGGAATTCAACTATCATCATAAGATCAATCCTGTGAAAAATAAGATGCTGTCAGACACTCTTACCTGCGGGGAACGACTAATCTTAACCAATTGATTCGTTTGATCTAATCCAGCGAAAATCATGGTATCCTTTAATATTTCATCCATTATAATACTCATATCAATCATTGCTTGTTGTGGTGCTAACTTGCATCTTCTTGAAAGACGAAGTAAAGACCATTGCCAGATTCTTGGCAAAGGCATGTAATCCATAATTAATTCAAAGACTCCTGAGGGCATTGACATAGACCTAAAATCAAAAGAAATCTGAATAAAAACCACCTATAAAAGATAGAGACAGTAACTTACTTGTATAATAAGGAAGCCCATTGCCAATCAGCGTAGTTGGGGCATCTTGGAGCAGGTTTTAAAGCATAGGAGAAACTTGGTACAGCAGCAGCAATAGTTGGATAAGTTTGACTAACAACATGATTTACTTCAGTTAAAGTTTCTTCAATCGATCTTGAAGTATAATGAAGATCAACAGATAAATTTTTAAAATCATGAAATGTTTGTACTGCTTTCACATCATACGGATCATGACTACGAAATAGTTGAGGGCTTTGTTCAACTTTCATTCCACGTACTAAATAATCAGCAAATTGTTCACTTGGTATAAGTTGTAAAACACCACGATTATATGCATTACGTAATTCATGAATTAATTGGCTGCGTATTTTATGACGAAATTCTTGTATTTTACGGACTTGTACTTGTGTATCTAACCAACATAAAAGATTAATATGATTCCGTCTTGTTGCTGTATCACGTGCTGTGCGATATCTACGATCGCGCATAAAGATTTCAGCCCCCATAGAGACAAGAACTTCTGCACATCTTTCATGTCCTCGTTTACATGCTAACATTAATGCTGTACTTCCTTGAGCAGTTTGTTCATCCATTACAGCACCAGCTTTAATTAAAAGCATGACAATATCAGCATGACCACGTTGCGACGCCAACATAAGAGCATTCATTCCTTCATGATTTCTACGATTGACATCTACACCAGCTTCCAGTAAAGCTTTACTGATTTCAACATGCCCTTCTTGAGATGCTCGCATCAGTGCAGTTGTTCCTTTCATGTTGGCAAAATCAGCGTTAGAATTGTGTTGTACTAAGAGCTTAACAGCATTCAAATGGCCGAAATGAGATGCCTACGTGAAAATAGTCAGTCAAGCTTGTAGTAAGTGGAAATCGAATCATTCATACCTGAATAAGAGCGGTGGAGCCAGAGGAATTCACTGCATTGACCGAAGCACCTGCACTAATCAGCACTTGCATAATCAGAATATTTCCTTTGTGTGCCGCGGCGGATATTGGAGTCACGCCTTTCTTGCTTGGTTGATTCGGGTCAGCACCAGCCTTGACCAGTACATCAACTGCGCCGGCATTTTGAACCTTTATACAGTAGGTTAGGATGCTCTCCTCCTAAACAAAAAAAAAGATAAAGAAATTAGAGTCTTGCCAAAAAATCGGGTAGGAAGATTTTCACTTACATCGACGAAAGTATTATTGATGAAGTCATCTCTCGGACAAAAGTTATATGGAGTTTCCAGAAATAGTGGCACTTCAGTTGGTTCAGGACGTAACATCCATTCATCATAATTAAATGAAGGATTGACTAATGACGATCGTTGAAATAATCTTTCTGACATATTTGGATGATTATTATTAGCTTGAACTTTTTGTTTCTTATGAGGAGGATGTTCTTCGAACATGTACTGAGAGCGAATGATCAATCTGGGTGTGTAAAATTATCTTTTCTTTTATCTTTCCCTGTAAAGAACTTTACTTTTACCCAAGAAACCTTTCAGAGAATAATTCGAATGACGATTCTAAAAATCAACTAACACTGCTCTCCGAATGACTCAACAAAAATCCTTTGAAGTGAATGAACGGAAAAACTGAAAACGTGCCTCGAACTGAAAGGTCTGAAAACAACCAGAGATCAAAAGAAATGGTCGACAAATTTTACTTGAAGACTCAAAAGCTTCTATCAAAATAAACCTGGTCAACTCTCCTTTTTCTGTCCTCGTTTACCGGACCTTTTTCAGATTTCGAGTTTTTGGATTTTTGATCTTTCGTTGGGAAGTTAAATAAGGTCTTCTTTGTAATAAACTGTGTTGAAGTGTGTCATCATCTTGAAAGAGAATGATTTGGTGATTGAAAAAGAAGCAAATAATGAAGAAGCTCCTTTTTGTTGTTCTCCTATTCTGCTTCTGTGCGTTTAGTTCTGGATATCAAAGGGATTACCACTTCTCTCCTTCTAAAGTCAGAGCATTACCGCGTCTTCATTTCTCGGCCGAAACTCCAGAAGACCAAAAAGACAAGACGCTGTACAAAGTCAAAGAGGGATCAACTTTTCCTGAAGGTTACATAAGTTCGGATTTAAGTTCAATTAATCAGGGGAAACAAGTTCGAGTTCTTATTTATATCGCACTAGCAATTTTGCCCTGCCTGTTTCTGATTCCCTTTTTTCTAAACAGAGATTTTATCCCAATAGATCCAAATAGTATTTAACACATCATCTTTTTCTTTCATTACGTTTGTTGACTTCGGCTCTGTCGAATTGATCGAATGTTTTTTTCATGTACCTATTGTAATAACATAACCATTCAGCACTTTATCTGGCATTATGAAGATCGAACATCTTACCATTCTATCTTCTGGGTTCATAGGCTGTAGTTCAGAGATCGGAGTCACTCTATCTTGAATATCATATTTTACAATAAACGTTGGTCCAAAGTTCGCTCGTACTGCAGCCTAAATATGAACTGTAAATGACCTAGTAAGAAAAAAACACAAATTTCTTACCCTCATGTACACAGATATAGCTGGGAAATAGACTCCAGGAGGAATTTCTTCTCCACTATATGCCACACCTTGATCAACACCATTTTTGTAAAAGATAATTTTATTCAACTCATTATTATCATCTAGATTTATATAACACCCTATGATATCGCCTGGACCGTATGGTTCCCCATAATCATCGATTCTTTGGCTTTGGTGTACTCTCGAGCCTGAAATTTTGTTAGGAATTCTATTGGAGGAATCAGAAATATATACCTTCCAAATCTCGATATCCATAACTATACTGATCAAATCCAACTGATGACTGGAGTTCTCCTTGTCTTGTGGACCATCCAACTCTTACATGTGCATTTTCTCCTTCAGATGGCAATATCTCTACTTCCCATAAATAGGCCCCGCGATGGACTCCATGAGTTGCCCTTGCCATACGGTACCCACCTTCACATCCATAGCAAATTAATTGATCACTCGACAAGGCCAGCTGAGAAGCTTTGTCATACAATGAAAGTGCAACAGAAGGAAGAATTTTGGTCTCGACCACAGCAGTGGATCGAACTGTGGCCAAAGAGGATCGTTGTTGCTTATTTGATTGAGTCTGTAAATCTGAATTCTTCTCTGTCGATTTTCGTTGCCTCTTTCCAGTCAATGCCTGCTCCATTTTCTCTCGAAATAATTAAAAGTTTAAAGTTGAAATTTGAATGGAAATGCACCTTCCATGCCCCAGTGCACAAAATCGAATTTTCCCCAAACTTGCTTGTGAGCAGTTTCAAATTTTAGCGAACAAAAGAGAAAGATGGCAGAGAATCCAGAAGAAGCATTATCAGAACAACGAATTATTGAAAATTATCTTCATGAATATCGTATAGAGGATGTAATTGATGAAATTGTCAATCAAGTGGTTACTTCTCGACCATCTAATCCATATCTTGAAATGGCTGCAGCCTTTGAATCAAAAACTTTACCGGAGATATTAGATGTTCATTTAACTAGTCTCACATATTATGGTTCCTATGGTGTTAAAGCTGTGATTATTACAAATGTTGGAACATTTTCTGGCTCTGCATCCTATAACTATGACATCACTAACCTCTACCTGGAACCAAAAGACTATACTGTATTAGACGGGAAATTGAAAGAATTGTTAACTCCCATCAATCCGCAAAATTTTAAACAGATTGAAGAAGCCATTCTATCTATCCCAGAGATTGAACAAGCTGAGTCTCTTGCTCTTGGTATCGCTGCTGTGAGAGCAGTGGCGAAATTCAAAGGAGTAAAACCGTATGAATTAATTGCTGAACTTGCCAGTAATAAAGAAGAAAATATACAAATTCCTTTACCAGTTCCAGTAATTGCTTCGTTAAGTGTTCCAAATACTAAAGCAATTAAAACTATTCAAATTTTCCCTGTGAAATCCTCAACCTTAGAGTCAGCTGTTACCAGATTGAATCAACTCTTTAATCGAATTCTACTTCATGAAAAAGTTAGTAAGCCAGCTAAATTCTCACCTTATGGAAATGCTTTGGTCGATATTCCATCAATAGAAGATCTTATGAAGGTAAGTAATACTCTTCATTATCTCCTCATTCCTTCATTATCTATTCCTTCGCTACACTTGCGCAGTTGATAATAGCAATCATACAAGATGCTGGCGAAGATTCGAGCTTTAAAATTGGTGTTAGTCATCAAGGAGAGCAAGTAATGAAGCCAAACGATCCCCCAACTCCTGTTCAACAATATTTCAACTCCGCTGGACTCGTGAAAACAGGACAAGAATTGATCGAGCAATTACTAATCACCTGGGGTGAGGTAGACTGTATTTCAGTAGATTCTATCGTTGCCGGGATGGATATTCAAGCTATGCGACATTTTAAGAAGGTTAGTAAAAACTGATTCATCCTCATCAAATCACCTGAAGTTCGAATTTCTATATCTTTTCACTTCTTAGAGAATACAAGAATTTCTCTTTGAAGCACGAAATGCTGGAAATAAATTACCGTATTGTAGTAAAGGTATTGGTAATGACGCTACATGTAATCTACAGATTCCATTAGAAGGTTCTTTCTTATTATCTGTCTCAACACAAGATATGGAAAAACAATTATTAGAATTACCTTATAATGCTGTTAAATTACATTTATCTTCAGTGAAAAGTATAAGTAAAGCCATTGAAGTATGTGATCGAGCAAGAGAATTAAATTTACCGATTATTCTTGATACTTCATCTGTCTTACATAAATATCAATATTCTTCATTAGATACATTTGAAGCAGATTTTGCGGTAGGTGTTGGTGCAAAACAGTTTTATGGTAATGGGTTATATGATACTTCTTATTCTTGCAAATTAAATCGATTCCAAGAGATTATTGATGAAAGTAATCAACATATTCCTTTTGTTGGCAGCAAGTTTCGAAGCAGTAATGATGAAATATAAACCCACTTTGCATTCAATGGGGAAGAAAAAAGAATCTACTGTGGGCTTTTTATTTATGGCAGGATTAATTGTTGTTTTTTAAATTTTAAATTAAATATCTCTTTTAAAAAATTATCTCCTCGTGTTGGTAGGTTTCATCCTTACCCTGTTAAGAGTTAAATCATATGAAGAGAACACTTAGATAAAATATTTAGAGAAAATATCAAAAATAGCAACAGAGAAGAAAACAGTAACATTATCGATGTCCTCGACAGGGAAAGTCTCAACGACTGCTGCGACCATCACATCATAGAGCAATCTGATCCTCAGTCTACCCACCTCCACTAGCTGCTCAGGAAGAGTCTTAAATAGCATTCCGCCGTAGAACAATAAAAACAAATAGGTTGCAAGGTAAGCAAAGACCTGGAATCCAAGAAATCCTGCCCAGCTCTTCCTCTTCGACCAAAAAAGAGGATTCGAAGATCCGAACATTCGCCCTGAGACCTCGGCCATACCATCACCAAAGCATAAAATAAACAAATAAACAATACCACTGACCGTTTTCCAAAATATTATGGTGGAAAGAACAAAAATAATCCCATATAATGTTGGACCACGTAAAAGCTCTTCTCTCTTACCAGAACGAGAAGACATTCGAATCATATCTTCATCCTTCCAGAGACCAAGTCCTACTAATATAAACTTTAACGTCATTACACCAGGAACTAATGCAGCAGCGATGGAACCTTCAAGATGATTGGAAAATAATGGCCACGTGAGAATGAAGATTGGTCCAGTAAAGATATGAAGAAGTTTTCTTTGTTGCCAAGAAGGAATTTTCAGCAACTTTGATCCTATCCGAACAAACTCAATCCATACTAACATAATCACTGTAACAATACAGAAAGAATGGAAATCTCCATGATTCATGATGAAATGTTGAAGTGACATTCTCGTTTGATTTTCGATTTATCTCCTCTATCGCGATGCTTAAGCTCTTGATAAAGAAGACTACACTTTACAAAGTTTATGGAACGATAGTTAGAAATGCTCAGATTATCACAAGTAGCGAAGCTATTGCAGCAACCAGTGAGTAAAGTGACAAATGATTTAGTGATTAAAGGGAATGGGAGGCATTTGATTGTCTACAATCAGGAGGTTTACTCTTTTCCTTCAACGAAGAATGTCATCATTCCATTTGACCTTGCCGCGAAATATGCGAAAATATCACATCAAAAGAAGATTCATCCGCCCCGACAACTGAGTGATCTATTAAAGCCACTTGATAAGACTGAAGTTGGAAGGACGAAGCATAGTATCGCTGTTCTTTTAGGTCATTTCAATCATGGCAAAACTACTCTACTAGATACATTGATCAACTACACCAATTCTTCAAAGAATAGTGATCTTGTTTCAGAGGAAAAGCATGGAATCACTCAAGTAAATCTTTTATAGTCAACTTGTATCGATAGTTGTCATGTTTTATCTTGTAGGAAGTTCGAACGAAATCAATTCAAATAGCGGGTGATCATTATCTCACTTTAATTGATACTCCAGGACAAGAAATATTTTATCGTATGAGAAATCATGGAGCTGCTGTTGCTGATATTGGACTACTGTTGATATCTATGGCTGATGGGGTAAGGCTCTCTTCTAATACTGTCAAATTGTTCATGGGTTTGCTCAGATTTGTCGTCAAACTGAAGAAAGCATTGGAATATTGGAGTCTCTAAGTAAGAGTGTTTTATTGATTATTTTCTTTAACGTTAATTGTGTGTGTTTTGGTAGGAATTCCTGTTGTTGTATGTTTAAATAAATTAGATCTTCTACCACAGAAGACTGAAGAAGAAAGGCAGGAAAGGTTCGTACGATCATTGACTTCATAAAAGTTTAACCCTTTTCTAACATCTTCCCCTAGAGTTCATCAATTTATCGAAGAATGTAAGGTATTCAAAGCACTTGATTCGCCTAGTGCAACATTTGTTCCCATATCAGCAAAAAGTTAGAACCTATATCCATTGCAAAGTTTCTCTTTTATTTTTCTTCTTTTGTTTTAAAAAGATTCGATTCATATCGACAAATTGATTCAAGAAATTGAAAGAGTTTCTTCAATCATCAAGTCATCAGGTAAGAAAGCCTGTTAGCCGTTATCTTCTCTTCTGAAGGCAAATTTAGGAAAGAGAATAAAAGGCATCAAACATGAATATTTGACAGGGAAAGGATATGTATTGAATATTATTCATGATCGCTATAGCGGACAGACATTACATATTGTAATGACTGCAGGTTCAATGAAAGTTGGAGATTATTTTGTTGCCGGTGGATGGAGTGGTCGAGTGAAACTGATTGTTACAACCAACGATGATGAATTACTTCGAGTTTCCTCTAATTCGTCAACAACTGGAGATAACGATGAAAATTTAATAAGGAAAGGAATTGCTGTGAAGCTCACTGCATCTTTTCATCCTGATATTGGTAATCCTCGACCTCTAGGCGATGATATTTATTTCTTTAGTGGAAGAAATCATCCTGATATAACAACCAACAAAGATATGAAAAACCTTCAAGATAAATTAAAAGAAGAAACTGAGTATTTTATGGATCAGAATTTTATGTTCGAATCATTTGGTAAGTGATTGTCTTACATGTGTAAGCTTGTGTGACTGTGAAAATCAATTGGGTAGAATCACATCATCTTAGTGAGGAAGAGAGAGATCGCTTGAAGATTAATAAAACTTTATCGAATCAGAAAGGATTAACTCCTTTCTATAAACATGTTCTTTCTCTCCAACCATCATTGAAGGAAGATGAAAGTTCTGAAGAGGAAGGTAAGATCCCCTCTCCAGTGTATACGTTCGCGAATAGATGAGCCCTCTCCATGAAAATAGTAGAATCAGATGATAGTGAAGATGATGATACTCCTCTTCCTCCGAAAGGATTAGTCATCATTAAAGCAAGCAGTGGTAAGGCGTTTTTGCGGTAATAGTTGCTCTACCACTAATATTGATGATTGATTTACCTTCTATTAGACATTGAAATTTCAACAATTCATGATGTTTACGAGGACGAACTAAACGCTGCAGCGAAAATACCATCTTCACGAGAAGGGAAACATAAAAAATTTGGCCCAAAAAAGATTATTTTCTCTGGCGTTGGTCAACTATCATTTAAAGATACTGAATTAGCAAGACTTGGTCAAGCTACACTTCTTTGTTATAATGTTGGTATTGATAAACTTGCATTACAAAACTTAAAGGTAAGTCAAACTTTTGACTTTAAACTTTCTTTTCATCATTGTTTGTTTGTTTGTTTGTCTTAATTTTATGATATTTTATGATTCGTCAGAGTCATTCATTGAAGGTTGTTCACTTTGAAAGAGTTCAAGATGTGTTGGATCATCTCTTTGATCGAAAAACTGTTGATACTTAAGTTTATCAAATTTAAAAGCGAAGAAGAAATTTAGAAAATTGTAAATAATTAGATAAGCTCTTGTTTTCTTGTTGAATTCATTACATCCAACTGTGAAACAATCACTCAAAATAGGGTTTGCAAAGTGCACATTAATTAAATCACTTGTCCTTTTTCAACTCCAAAGACGAATGGAGTTCGTGAATATATTACCATTCTTATACTTAAGCAACCTAGAATCTATGAATAAATTAATTGAATTAGTGAGTCAAGATGAAGTTCATGAGGAACGAGAAGAGAATATCGAACATGCAATAATGGTGATGAAGAACACAAAGCTTGTAATTAGTCTTGGTTGTGAACTCAACTCAACAATGAAATTGAATCAAACTTTATTTTATTCTTTTCCAGAATATCAAGACTCTCCAGACACATACTTGCTTTCATTGTTTCTAAAACTCCTCCCAATTATTCATAATCACCTCACTAAGTCTGAAAGTGTTATCATTCATTGTGTTTATGGGCAATCTCGATCGGTTGCTTTAATTTTATGTTATATGCTTCATTTTTATACCAAGAAGTATGACCTTCGCTCTGCCTACAAACATATTGAAGATAAAAAACCAAATATCTGTGTGAACCCTGGCTTCCTCACGCAGCTCTTCTTCTACCATGATTATTGCATTTCCAAGGGCTTGGTAAAGGAAGTTCTTGGCGTATTTGAGATGGCGAACGAAAGTGAAAGCTCGATTCACTCAGTCAGGGAGAGCAACGAAACAGATTTCCGCACCCGTCAACTTATCTTAGAACTTTTAAATGACACCTATCAAAACTTTCAACGGTTTCCTTCTTTCCTTCGATTATCTGCTCAGTTAAATCATAATGAAGTAGTGGAAGAAGTAATATCAGAGTCTGTTGATCTTAACTCTAATTATCTTTACTGTAATAATTGTCGTGAACCTATTATTCAAACTTCTTTGCTTTTGCAAGTAGAGGAGAATTCTTTTATTCCCGAAATTATTGAACATTTAACTGACGAGTTCTGGAAATCTTATCGCTATCCTTTAGTACCAGAATTCGTTTCCCTTTTATATCCTTCGCTAGAACAACCGAAACCGCGCAAAGGTTCAAACGCAAACAAAGGAAAGGATGAATCAAAGGTTTTGGCAACAGTAACGAAGAAAGGTATCTTTCCGATCCAAAAAGAACTCAAAAAGGATTATTACGTTCTCGCTCGACCACTATCTTCGCTCTGGTTGTCAACTTCTCCCACTGAAACAAGAAAAGGAGTTTATTTGTCCAGTCGGTGTCAGGAATATTGTTGTAAGAATTGTCGTCGAGTGATAGGAAAGTCGTTATTGAAGGCTTATCCTTTATTTGGAAAATACTGCACGACCAATCTATATTTACTCATTCGAAAGGAGTGTAGATTGCATTAATTCCAATTAGTATCTCTTAGTCGTTTTATCTATATTGGTTTTAAATTGTACAAATTGTTTTGCTTTATTATACCTAAAGCTTCGGTTGAACAAACAAAAGAAAGAAGGATTTCTCAACTTAACAAAAATCAAATTTTCTCATGTAAAAAGCCTTAAAAATGGATATACAGAAAAGTCGATATTTTCGATCTAAAGGATTGTGTCAAGAAGAACAAACAATCATCAGTGATTTCATCCACTGCTCATTCTGTAAGGAAAGATTGCAGGATTTGAATTGTGTTTTAGAATTCAGAAGAAGTTTTGTAAAGGATGGACGAGTAAGAACTTTAAGCTTGACTGGCTTCTCCTTTTGCTCACATGTTATTTTTTAATTACAGGCACGAACCTTTGTTAGCCACGTCGTCTAAAGATTCTCTGGACAGAACAAAATTGGAAATTAGCACTCACTCCCAGGCACCTATTTTCCATACTCAATCAAGCACCCCTCATGTCTCTGCAACGTCAAGCACTCTCAATACGCCAGCTCCTGGTCATTTGCCACACATGCTCAGCATGAATAGTGACGGATTTAACGAGAATTTTGCGAATCTAAGCGCTGACTACCTCAAGCGTAGATATCGTCGCCGCCATGAGAATCCAGAGAAAATTAATCAGCTCTTAACCGAGTACAATCGCATTGTTAGCAACCTCGTCACTGCTATTGAAGGAAAGATGGATGTTGCTGCGATTGGTGTATTACATGAAATTTTAGTCAGTTTAGATAGCGGTAACAATGAGGGTAGTACAGGAAAATCGAATATTGATTCAGGAGATCGTCAAAGAGCTTATTATAAATCGAATATTTGCACTGTTATTACAAATGTGTTGAAGGAATTAGGTGGTCAAGCCCTCGTTGCTGAAAAAGCTTTAACTGCTGTTGCTTATCTATGCAGATATAGTGATGAAAACAAAGCTTCAACTTGTTTGGAGAATGCGAAAGGTTTCGGTCTCTGTGGCATTAGTGATTTTGTTGTTGGTGCCATTAAGCTTCATAAGGATAACAAATCCGTTTTCGAAGCGGCCTGCGATGCAGTGCGTTCTTTATGTGCTTTAGAAAGCAATCGTGAACGATTAGGTGCCTCGGGTGCTTGTGAAGCGATTGGAAGAGGTTTGATTCCCTTTTCTAGTGACCCAATTATACTTGGTTGGATTTGTCGTGCAATCGGGCATTTAGCCAATAATAATGATGCAAATCGTGAATTACTTGCCTCTTCTGGTGCTTGTGAGAATATTGTCAATATCCTCCAGAAGTATCCAGCAACTCTTAATGTTTGTACAGAAGCATGTTGGGCAATTCGTCAATTGGCTGTAAATGAAGATAATCGTACAAGATTTGCTAATGATTTTGCACCTGAATCAATTATGGCTGTTTTCAAAAATCATTTTGCTAGTGATGCATTTGCAATTGAAGCAACACATGCATTAGTTGTCTTAGTAGGTTCCGATGAAGACGATACAGTTGTACGTATTGAGAACTCTGGGTTTGTTCCAATGTCTTTAAAAACATTAAAGAAGAATATGGACTCAGAGATTTTAGCTCGCTGGGTTTATAATATGTTGTATCATATTGCATGTGATGATCGTTTTATTGCAAGGATTTTAAAAACTGAAGTATTAGACATATTAGCTTTAAGTTTTGAGAATCATGCTTCTTTTGAAGCTATGGCAGAATGGGGTTGTCGTTTCGTTCATATTTTAGCTACAGATGAAAATGCAATATCAAGAATGCGATCAGCGGGTATGTGTGAGATGGTAACTTCTGCTGTACAACGACAGTCCATTAGTAAGACTGTCTCCAGTGTTGGTTGCTTAGCTATTGGTGATTTAGCTAAGGACAATTCAAATCAAGCACGTTTAAGTTCCGCTGGTGCAGTTGATGCTGTAGTTCAAGCACTTAAGCGTCATAACTCTCAAGTTGATGTCTGTTACAATTCCTGTTACGCCATCCACTACTTGTGCAATACTCAAAATAATATTAGTTGGATGGGCGCCAACGGAGCTTGTGAGGCTGTTACATCAGCTTTACTGAAGCATCATGAAACCTCGGAGGATGTTGCAGTTTTTGCTTCCAATGCCATGGCTTCATTAGCATACAAAGATGAAGGTAATCAACAACGATTCAATCATGCTGGTGCATGTAAAGCCATCACTGACACTTTAAGAACACATGCGAAAAATCCTTTAGTAGCGGAGAATGCCTGTCGTGCAATTTACAATCTCTGCGCAGAAAATATCAATGTCAAAGATTTAGGTGCTAACGATGCTTGTGGTTTAGTTGTGATGATTTTACAGGAACATGCTAATAAATCCAATGTTATCGCACAAGCATTATTAGCAACAGCTGGATTAGCAGTCAAAGCAAAGAGTGATAAAGTTCATAAAGGAAATACACGTAAATTAGTTGATAAAGGTGCAATTGAAATTATTGTTGCTGTTATGCAGAAATTTGCTGATAAGGAAGATGTTCAACGTGCTGCAGGTTCAGCGATCTCTTCTTTAGCAAGATTAGAAGTAAATCGTAATAAATTTGGTATTGCTGGTGCATGTGAATTGGTCTCAAATAGTATTCAATTACATTTATCTTCAGCTCCTGTCGTTGCAAAATTAGCAGGTGCTGTTGATGTGCTATGTACTAATTCAGTGCAAAATCGTGGAAAATTTTCTGCGTTAAAGACGGTTGAGAATTTAATTGCTGCTTTACATAAACATGAAAAGAATGCAAGTTTAGTTATTGAATGTTTGAAAGCATTAGTGAATTTAGCATATGTTGAAGGAAATAAGCCAAAAATCTTTAATGATCATACCTTTAGACTTTATGTGAAAGTTATGAAATTGCATGAAAAGAATGATAAAGCTGCATGGTGGACTTGTACTATTATTAGTTCAGCTGCCTATAATAAAGAAAATTTACTTGGTTTAGGTCAGGCAAAAGCCTGTGAGAATGTTATTAATGTCCTCGCCAGACACGGCGAAGCGAATCCAAATGTTGCACAATGGGGATGTAATTGTGTTGTTGCATTGAGTTTATTAGATGAAAATAAAGGGAAATTTCATAATTCTGACGCATGTCAAGCAATTGTTAAAGCTTTAGCATCGCATTATCAAAATACTCTCGTTGCTCAGTTCGGTTCTGCTTCGATTGCTTCATTGGCTGTCTTCCCACAGAATCGTTCTCGATTAGCTCAAGCAAAAGCATCACAAGCCTTATGTAACACATTAAGTTATCAAAATGCAAATGAAAATATTATTCGTTTTACTTGTGAAGCAATTTCAGAGATTTCCGATGATAAAACAAATCAACAAATGTTAAAATCTGATGGAGTTTGTGATATCTTAGTGAATTTATATATTCAACATGCTGCTAATGCAAATGTTACGAGTGATTTATTACATGCTATGTCAGCAGTTGCCTTTGGTCAACCTGAGATTGGTACAAAGTTGGTTGACCTAGGTGTTGGTCAATATATTATGAATGGAATAGCAACTCATGCTGCAACATCTCGACCATTTGCTGAGTTTGCTGCTTCTGCAATTGCATCAATTGTCGGAAAGAACCCCAAACATCAAGTAGTTTTAACCGATCTTGATGCTGTTGAAGCCCTCGCGGAGGTGCTCATTGCTCATAAAGATATCAGAGCTGTAGTCACTCAGATATTGCGTGCTTTACGTATTTTAACAACAAATTCTAAAGAAAGTCAAGCAAGAGTAACGAAGCATGAAACTTTACTGCCAACGATTATGGATTTGCTTAATGTTCATATTTTAGTGCCGGTGATCGTCGAGCATGCCTGTTGGATCTTAGGAACGATGGACTTTAAGCCTATTACTGATCGCTCCAAATCTAATTCTGTTGCAGATGCTGCTCCTTCCACCACAGAATCTAGTGTCGATTCTTCAGTTCAGCAGCCTTCGAACTCCGCACCTCCTTCATTGCGTTCTCCATCGTTAGTTGGTGTCTTCAACACTTCTGTACCTGTTGTGACTCCAAGCACCACCAAGCAATTTTACGGAAATTCGGCACACTGGGATCTATTATTATCAGCACTTAAGACACACGAATCCAAGCCCAATCCTTTCCGCTGTGTCTGTATGGCGATCACCATGTTCTCAAACAAAGGCAAATTACCTCATATGAGTATTTGTACAGTATTAGTCCACGTATTAGAAAAACATGTTGATGATGAATATGAACTACATCGAATCTTAGAAGCGATTGGTGCATTAGCTCGTAATCATCCAATGAATAATCAAAAGTTATCTGATGATAATATATGTGAGATCATTGATTCTATTATCTCAGGTCATCAAGATGGTAGTGTTGTGATTCATGGTGTTTTCCAAGCAATTGCAGGTTTAAGTGAAAATAGTAGTGAAAATAAAGATGCATTTAATTTATTACCAAATACCTGTATGTCCATTGCTAATATATTATATAATGAATTAGAAACAGATGCGATCTCACAATATGGTTGTTTAGTAGTGTCAGCATTAGTGAAAAATCACCCAAAGAATCAAATTAAATTAACATCAGTATGTAGTTATATTGCTGATGTATTATCCTATCATCGTAATAATATACCAATCTGTATTGAAGCATGTCGTGCAATTTCTTGCTTAGCACATAAAAATTTTACGAATCGTAATCGTTTAGGATCAAGTGATGTTAGTTCATCAATTATGAAAATGATTACACCTGTATTTGATGATCAATTACAGTCATCATGGAAGAAATATGATACAACATTAATCTATTGGGTGATTAAAGCAATTGGTGATTTATCAGCTAATAATCCTAATAATCAAACAAAATTAGGTAATCATGGTGCGTGTGAATTATTAGTGAAAGTATTAGATCGTAAGCATATTGAAGGTAAGGAAGGATATTAAGATCTGATTGTGTTTTTCTGATGATATTCTTTTGTTCTTGTTTACTATAGGTCAAATTGTGCAGGAGGCGAAAGTTATTAGTAATGTCTTATGGGCGATTGGTAATCTTGTTCAGCTTGGTAAAGGCCCTTCAATGATTATCCAAGATCTATCTGAAGCTACAACTGATCCTATCCCATCCGGTGATGTACCTCAACCTGAGTCCTCCTTCCTTGTCTCTACTCGCTCGACCTCGAGTGGAGCTCCTGGAGCCGCTACAAGCAATCGTATGAACTTGACTCTCTTATCACAAACCAAAGTAGTTAAGAACACCACTCGCTTCTACAAGGCAAATGTATCAGAAAAGCTGAAGAAAGTGATTTATGACTTTATCGAATATCCTGATGTGATTCTCTGGTCCGCAAGAGCTGTGAATAACTTGGCTAAGAGTCAAAAATTAAAGCAGAACCTCTTAGATAATGGTTTACTAGATGCTTTACATGGTATTTTACAAAAGTATAATAACGTTACGAAGAATAATGAAATCGTAGAATGGGCAAACTTAGCGAAGGAGAGTTTAACAGCAGCAAATACTTAAAAATGAAATTTAGCATGGTTGTTTCTAAAGTAGATATTATCTCACTCTCTTATAGTTTTTCTTTTTTTCTTCATTGATATTCTTTGCTAGATTAACATTGTTTTTTATTTTTATTTTTCTGCACGTTTGGATTGGGGTGGTGGGAAAGTTTTGTTTTGTTTTTTGATTTGTTTTCTTTCGCTGATGCTGATGCTGAAGGGGTTTTTGTATTCAATTAATTATATTTCTAATGATTATGGTTTTTATTGTTTTCTGTTATGGAGAATAGATCAAGGAAGGGTTGAAAAATATACAGTAGAAGGAAGATTCATTAATTTTACAAATAATACAAAAAACAACATTCTGACTTAAAGCAACGAATTCTGAGTCAATTAGAATAAGCATTAGAATAATGTCAAGTTTGGGACTTTCATTACATTCTCTAATCCTGTTAATTTCTTACAACATGATAAATCTAACTCCATCACATTACCAAGCATACTCACATCCTTTACTCCACGACAATTCCTCAGAATCAAAGTCCTAACTGCTCCCAGGGCGGAGACATCACAAATCCTCGTACAATGGGAAAGATTAAGCTTCAAAACATGGCCTAACATACTAACATCAGTCACATGAACACATCGTGAGATATTTAGATTTTCAACACATCCTAATGCTGATACGTCAGTGACGTGACTACATCCTTGCAGTGAGAGAATCTTCACATTTCCTAACGCTGAGACATCACTAATACCTTCGCAATAGTCTAAAGTTAGTTGATAAAGATTTCCTAATTGTGTCACATCAGTGACTCGTGGGCAGTTGGAGAGGTTCAGAGTTTGTAGCTTTCCTAACATACTAACATCTTCGACTAGGAGGCATTCTGATAGATCTAGATTTACCAAATGACTCAAAGAGGAGACATCGAAAATACTTGTACCATATAGAGAAAGGGTGTGGAGCTTAGGAAGCGCATTTGGTCGAACGTTAATAACAGCAGTTCCGAAAGCATCAATAAACCGCGCACTCGTCAAACCTTCCAAATAAGAGATGTTCGTATCCGCAAGAAACAATGAATGGACTCGATTAAGCGTTGAAACATTAAGGAGATTGCAATTTTGGGAGAAATCCACGGAATAAACGCCGTTGATAGAGAGAAGTTGTTCAGGTGTTAAGCTCGCATCTGGATCGAAATAGAGAGAAACCTGATAAAAGGGATCCTGTATTATTGATTGAATAATCGCTCTATACGATGCATTCACTGCATATTCCACTGAAAATAACGAATTAAGATGATAATGGCAGGTGCGATACTTCAACTTTTTCCACCAAACAGAGGAAGAAATATTCATAAAATTTCGCCAGTTTTCATCCAATTTATACCTTGTATCTCCAAGAGTAACTAGATCAGGATCAATAAGAAGATAATACTGAATGATTAAGATAATTTCAAAGGGTAAATCGATGATCTTCATTCTCTCAAAACTCTTTACTCATTGATGTTTTCAAAATAATACCATACACCTCATGAAAGTTATTTTCTTATTTACACACTACACGCTGATGAGGAAGGAGGATAACCAATCCTGCATACGATGACTGTACTCAACTCGACTAAGACTACCACTACAAGTTGAATGCCATATTTGTGAAGTATTTTTAACCCAAAATGCATCAAATTGTACAAAGTTATTATAAGCATCTCCATTTAATTCTGAAATTTGAAATAAATGAAATCCTAATGATTCTAAAAGAAGATTTACTTGTAGAAAAGTTGGACTACCTTCATTATAATTCAAAAGAGCACATTCTGCTTGAATGATTTCTACTGTCTTTAGAGTCTCTTGTGCTCCTAATAAGGCATCATATTCACCACCTTGAATGTCAAACTTGATGATATCAATGGGTAAAGGAATCTTCCTTCTGGCTACTAATTCATCGATTGTTGTAATATTAACTTCTATTGGTTGAAACATGTGACTAAATATTTCATGGGTTTCTTTAAAGATAGAATTCCCACCAGATAGTTCTTCATTCCCATTCCGATAAAATAAGATTTTACCAGTATAATTCCCAACTAAAGTAATTTCATAAGAATGATTTACGTTATTTTTAATATAATAATCAATTAATTCATCATTTCCTTCAACAAAGAAATAATGAGCATTCGGGAAATATAATTCTTTCATTAAATTTGTCCAACTACCACGATTAGCACCAACATCTAAGATAGATTTTGCTTTAAATTGACAATTAGAATTATGAAAAAAGAATTCAAAAGTTTTCATGGCTTCTAATTGGCTAAACCGTAAAATCTTTTCATTCCTTTCTGATTGTTCAGTTTTCACATAGGTTAGAAGGTCTTTACAAACATCATCGGTAAAGTGATATTCCGAGCAAAGGCTATCAAGACTGTTCGCATTGATTGGTGTGTACCAATAATAACTTAATGGAAAAGAGTATTGTGAAGAAGATGCTTGAAAGGTTGGATGAATTTTGGCATAGTCGAACTGTATGAAGTTCTGTGGTTGTTTGTGGTATACGTCATAATGTTCTTCTTTCATCTTAAACGTGTATTTTGATAATTGAGGAAGCAGTAAATCTTGCTCGATATGTAAATATCCTGTCTGTAGCGACTGGAAGATGATTTGTTTTGTGAGCTGATTGGTGAGGTCAGAAAAACTATCCACAAACTCTTGCCATGGTCTTAAGATTACAAAGTCAGTAAAACCTCGAGGATCTTCACTAGCGGAGACAAATATTTCATGAACATCAAGTGATAAGACCTCTAAAGTGGCGGCAATATAAAGATGATATGATCCAATCTCGAAGGGAGCTATATTACTCCACGCACTACCATCAGAAAACAACTTCAAAGTAGAAATCCATTTTTCTAAAATATCTAAAGTATCTGGATCTTTCTTCCATACTTGAAAGGCAGTATCAACAGTGTGAGGGAGAAAAACTTCGCCTGCTTTGTGTGTTGGTGAATCCTCACTGAGGTGTAGGTTTAAAGCTATTGAAGACCTTGCGAAATATAAATAGGCAAACGGATTCCATTGCTCTAACTGGCTTAAAATAGGTTTTTTAAAATCGTGGATATGGATAGTGGGATCTATATATACGATATAATCGTAGGTGGTGTGTCTGAGGTAATGGTAAATTGCGAACATTTTTATCCAGGAAGGATTCAATTGAAGGACATCAATAACATAAGTAAGATTTGCATCAATTAAATAATAATCATATCCATGATACTTGCAATAGCTAAAGACGTTTGAGAAGGAGAGGTGAGCAAGAGTAATATCTGTTGGAAGATCATCCTGCAGAGTAGGGATTGGTTGATCAGGAAAATACTGCAAAAAGGCTACTCTGCTTTGAAACTTAAAACCATTTTCATGATCTCTCCCACTGTAACAACAGAGAAGAAGATAAGAGATTAGAATTAAGAGGAAAGCTTCAATATTCACCATCAAACATCAAATGCAGAAAAAAAAAAGATACAAGATTGGGGATTGGGGTGGAACACAAAATCTTGCGCACGAAACGGCCACCGAATTTCCGTCAAAAAGCGCTTTATTTCAGCCTTCTGCTGTAAATAAGCAGTTTTTCCTATCTAAGAAAAAGAGGTGAGAGTAACAATAGCTAGGTGAACTGTCGCTCTTCTGCGCTGTTTAGCCTTTAGATTTTATTGTTATTTACCTGAGCTCTCGTGGTTCGCCTGAGGTGCAAGAGACGAAAACTCTGAGAGTTGATTGAAGCTATTGAGCGGAATAGAAAGTTCGGGTCTTGAACTTTTTGTAGAACGTGTTTTGATCTCTTAATTTTTGACCCATCTAATCTCAACTTCGTATTACATTGGTCCTGGATCAATGAAATTATTCCTTAACTCGAAACTTTAATAATTCGATAGTGTTTCCAAGATTTAATCTTTACTTTATCAGAAAGTCGAAGGGAATTTATACGAATTAACTAGGACGGATTGGATTGATGTTCACAGTTCTTCAACTATTCATTCAATAATTTTTTTTAAACGAAAATAAAGAAAATGCAAAGGTGGAAAGAAGAATTTGTACCAAATACCACAAGAAAGTGTGTTCATGTCCATCATAATGGTGATTTTGAACATGGGAAAGGTAAGGGAATGACGCACTCAAACTTTTAATATTATCTGACAGTTTAATGTTCGTAGTTTTATACATGGAAAGTGATTGGACATACCTTGATTTTTTAAATGCTGCCAGTCAAAGGTTAAACATGGTACCTGCCGCGAAACGCGTGTTTAATGCAGATGGTACGACACCTCTCTCTGTCATCTAATTCGACTCTTATCTTCGCCATTTCTTCCTTTAGGTGTAGAAATTGATGATTGTATGATGATTGAAGATGATGATATTCTGTTTCTTTCAATTCATGAAGATTTTATTGCTCCGGTTGATCTGTTAGGTGATATCATAGACTCTAGTACAAGTGGTCGTTCAGAAACCGAGAAAATTCCTCATATTGTTGGTGGATATAAAGTGGGTGATCTACTTGGTCGTGGAGGATTTGGTGAAGTACGAGTTGGTGAACATCATTTAACAGGAGAAAAAGTTGCTTTAAAATTTTTACGTAAATCAGAAATTCACAGTTTAAATGCAGCAGAAAGAACGAATACAGAGATTCAATGTCTTCAAGCATTAAAGCATGCAAATATTATTCGATTACAACAACATATGGAAGCAGCAAATCATGTTGTATTAATCTTTGAACTAATGGAAGGTGGTGATTTATTAAAATATTTAATTAAAAGAAAAGAATCTGGTGTCAGATCTAAAATGAATTTAACAGAAGATGAAGCTCGATCTGTTTTTTATCAAGTTCTTAGTGCTGTTAGTTATGCTCATAATCAACATATTTGTCATCGTGATTTAAAATTAGAGAATATTCTGTAAGTTCTATTTCTTGCAGTAAAGTTTCTCGCCCTAATTCTATGGTGTGTTTAGGTTGAAAGATAACTCTCTAGCGTGTGTGAAGATTGCTGATTTTGGTTTATCTGACTTCTATCGCCCTGGTGCGCTGATTAAATCAAGTTGCGGAACTCTGTCTTTCCTTGCTCCTGAAGTCTTTCGAGGCACTGCAAATGCTGGACCGCCGCTGGATGTTTGGTCTTTAGGAGTTATCCTCTTCGCTCTATTATGTGGTCGGCTTCCATTCGAAGGACCTGATTTAGTAGGAACAAAGCGTCCGAGAGAAGCGGTGATTAAGGCAAGAATCTTGAAATGTCAGTTTAAATTAGATGAGGCTTTAAGTCCAGAAGCTAAGGTCAGAAGCTTGTTTTGAGTTTTCAAACTAAGTTGATTTTTATCTTTCTTTGTAGGATTTAGTAAGAAGGATGCTTCAATTAGATCCCTCTGAAAGAATGACGATTCCTGAAATTTTTAATCATGTTTGGGTGCGCGTTGCATCAAGCCATCATTGGATGGACAACCATCTCCATCAACCGACTTCCTTCAATCATCTTTCCAAAGACTATCATGACCCGAATAATGGTAGTAACAACACTGTTGACTTCTTCTCTCCTTTCTCTGCTCCGGCGCGGGTAAGTCCTTTTTTCGCCAAATTTGATATTTTTCTTATTCTCTCATTCCTTTGTAGACCAAGAGAGGCAACTCAAACCCAGTAGAATTAACCTCTATGAATATAGAATTTAAATTAAAGCGAGAACAGTCCTTTCCAGAAGGAACAAGTGCTCTTAACAGCAAGCAATCAAGTCGAACGGATTTAGACCTTCTATCGAATACTCCTAGTATTAGACCGACTCGTAGTCAGTCATCCATTGATGATCCACCAGATTTGCCAGATATGTCCAGAGAAATTGAACCTATATTAGAGATGGAAGAACCACCAATCACTCCAGCGGAGCCGAAATCCACTATTAAACTTGTTCCTTTGAGAAGAAACCATCAGAATGATGGCAGTAAGCATTCTAAAGGCGGTGATGATGATGACTTATTATTTAGTGGCAGATATCTTCCACCAGAAAGCCCCGTACAACAATTTAGACCAAGCACTACTATCGCAAGTGGTGGCAAACGAAATATTTCGAGTCTCGTAAGACCGAATAACCATGATGGGGAATCAGCATCACCTTCTTTCTCTGGGATAACTTCGCCCACTATTAGTCATACCTCAAAGAATTTTTCAGGTTATGGGAGAGATATTATTCACTCAGTGAGTCCACGCGCCGAGACTGAACAAAAGGACAAAGAAAAGGACACTCTTTACAATTTAGCATATAATCAACCCAATAGATCAACTTCCTCAACGAGCTCTAGTGCGATATACACCAACGAGATCCGTCGACCCTCTGTTCCTGGTGCTTCATCGACCCAATCAAACGATCATTCCCCGAATCCCAAATCTCATCCAATGTCAGCTGGAGTTCATAGACGAGATTCTCGACCTGTGATTCCGGCTGGACTTGCCTCCATCAATTCTCACAAGAATGGGCTTCCATCACATCATCACCATGACTTGGGCTCGTCTCCAACACCCATCTCCTCGCCGATTGCTGCAAATTTAAAAAAGAGTCATCATCATCATGGTTCATACAACAGTCCATCGCAAAGTGCCATTCGAGCGAGATTCAACTAGCATTGATCCTTTAAGTTGTGTGCTTCCCCCATTTTATGTAAATATGTTTCTATTTGCTCATTCCTGCTATTGATTGATGTCCTGTCATCATGTATCCTTTCGAGAAGTGACAATTGATTGGCAATTTTGTACAGTATCTTTGTGTATTTGTTTGACTTAACGTGGCATGTGTACAGATATTATACAAAAGAAGAAAGCAAACTTAGAAGACATTTGTCGATTGTGAATTGTATAAACTATGGGAAGGGATTAAATGTCCTCCTCGCTTCCTTTTTTGTTTCGGGGTTGTTTTTGTTTTTTCCTTGTTATTATATCTGTTACTCTTTCTTTTTTTGCTTCTTTGATTGGTTTGATGGTTGCCTAGACCGAAAGAAGTTCGGAAGGAAGATGATAAAGCTACAGTGATTTCGTTCTCTCTCATAATGAGCTCTGCTGAAGATAATTAATGGGTCAATGTATTATTATTTATAAAAAAATTAGAGGGATGAAGGTGTGTTAGAATATCTTTAGACTCACTTGATCTCGTATTAGATGAAATTTTTACATGAAAAAAAAAGTAAGAAAAGAGGATTATAAGGCTGACAATATGATATAGTTGTAGATAAATGAAAAATGACTGGATTCAGCCTTCGAACTTGTATAAACACTTCATACGATGTATAATTTTGTGAATGAAAAGCACAAGAATTATTGTGGTTTCTCTCAAAGTTGTTTTTGTTTTTGTTTAGTTTTGTTTTTCTTCTTCAATATTTGTTTACTTTTATTGATTTTTATTTTCATAATGATCGTGTCGTTTCTCTTTTGTTTGTCCAGAGGATCTTTTTCATTACTTGGTATTGTATATCCTAACTTAAGTGTTTATAAGAAGCAGTCGTTGTTGGCATTGGATTGATTGTGTTTGCTTGTTTAGTTGTCGCTTGTGTTTTGAACTTTTCTTTCTTTCTTTCTTCTTTTTGTTTTTTAAAGCATTATAATGGAGCGGAGTTTAAGTTAGCGTGCTGATCCAAGTGCTGATTCGGAGCAATAATCGAGCAACCGTTGATGCTTAATGGTGAATGGAATTTGTTCGTGCTTTCGCTTCAATGTCTCTAAAGTGTATTTAGTGCCATTCCTTCAAACGAAATAAGAAAAAACTGCAATTAGATATCTAAATGTCTACTTCCCTCCTCTACGACTCCCTCTTCTACTTTTCCTTTTGTCCTCGCTCTGTGTTTTACTAACTTCATTCGTTTGGTGCTTTCTTTTCTTTCCTTTCTTTGATTTTCGGAAGTAAATGTTTTTCATTTTCGTGTTTTAATATGTATATGTTAATCAAAACTGTTTGATTGGTCAATTGTTTTTAGTTTAATTGATCCCATACTTGCTAAAGAGTTCAGACAAAAATCGCAAGAATTGCAAGTCAGAGTCCAATGGCTTTGGATTGCGAAGTTTTTCTGCAGGTTTTGATTTATCCTCACTTAACTTTGGAAGAGGAATTGATGCAAATAGCTTAGAGAAGAAAGGAGTTGTATCTACTCTATTGTTTTGCTGCTCTGTTGCAACAAATTTAGCAGTGCTTTTCGTATCTATTGATTCTTTGGTTGCCTTCTTTAAAGGAAGAAATGCATTCAGAAATTGTTGGCTATCAGCGAGAATATTATTCTCTAAGTGTGACGGAATAATTCTCTGTATTGGCCATTTACTAACCTCCTTAGCCCATGCTAAGACAGTATCTGGTTCGCGGTTGAATATAATCTCTGTAAGAATCGGAGCGACAAAGATTCCTCCTTGCAAAGACTGGAAGTTTGGTTCCTCTGATTTAATCCATTTCCACGGATACAAACCTCCTGAGATAGGAATAACTCCGTTACCGAGTGATTTTGCTTCTTTTGAAACTTTCCGTAAGTTCAGTAGTGTTTGCAAGGGATTGGGAAGAGTGATGCCTGAAGGAAAGAATGTTAAACCAAAGATTGCCATTCTTTTCCAACCTTTAATTCGAGTGGAAGGAGTATTCTCAACCTCTTCTAACATTTCATCACGAGAGTGATACAATAAAGCTCTTGGATCTAATTCTAATATTGGTGGTGGCTTCTCACCAACTTTTACGATAGCGTCAGTCACTAACAAAGTCTTCGTCTCTTTATGGAAGAATGCAGTTTCGCTAAATCCACCAACAGATTTAAATCTCAATGGACCTAAAATAGAATAATCAAATTCATTCATCCAAGGTGCAAAGGTTTTATTTGTAGGAATGGGTCTGACTCTCTTTCCCAGAGGAAATCCGAGGAAACTACTCGGTATATCAAGTGGGAATGACCACTGACCTGGCTGGATATAAACCGTTGCTTTAGGGAAATAACTTGAAAAGGAGCCTAGAAAGGCTTTGTGCTCTAACCCTACAGTACCTAAGATGATATATTTCACACTCCCGTGTTTATCTTCAAGTTTTTTCATCATCTCAACAAACTCTAATGTTGGAGCAACTGGGTTATAGACAAATAAACCACCATCTTTCAATTTAATCACGACACAGCGAACAGGAACATTAACGTTGAATACTCCTTGAATCTGATCAAAAGTCCAAATTTTATTGGGAATAATTATCTCGCATAAAGTCCTTCGCTCATTGTTTGGATACAGTGGCAGTAAAGAGAAAGCAATTTTCCCCAGTGGCCAACTATATTTTTGATTACTCGATCCTGAAACCTTCAAATCAGATGGCTCAGCTCGATTTCGTGAATTGGAGACGACTGAGGTCGAAGGAGGAGACGTGAGAGGAGTTAACCTCCAGCCGTATGGCATGGGGATCGCTTGGAACAGAAGAAACAAGAGTACCCAAACGTACATCTTCTGCTGTGATCTATCTCAAACTTTGATATATCTAGTGATGGAAGTTTCTTCATGCTGATATCGAATCTTTTAATCTGACGTAAACAGAAACGATCGTCTCCTCACCATTGTACGATACTCTCGATAAAGACGATTCTGAGAAACCGTTAGCTCTTGTTAGAGGAGATAACAGTTAAAACTCGTCACAGAAGAGAAAGAAGATCTTTATTCCTTTCTTTTGAGCCTATTTATTGACGAAATTGAAGTGTCCATTACAAAGAAAGATGTCTGATCAAGATGATAAAGATTCTATTGATTTCCCTATGAGGAAGATTCAACAACTTTCTTTGACTGATTTAGCAAATCAGCATCATATAAAACTCTCTTCCCTCTCACAAGATAGAGGAGAAACCCTCGAATCTAAAGGAGGAGTATATGAATACCAACATCAGCCATTCAATAGTACAACCAATACATTTCGACAATCTACCAATAATAAATCAATAGCATCCAGTACAAGTGAATTAGCAACAAAAAGAAGATTAGAAAAAGAAACCAACTTACAATTAGAGACCATGCAAAAACAATTAGATAATATTGAAAATAAAAATTTAGAATTAATTAAAATTAAAAAGAAATATATTACAGAAATTGAAACAAAAACCCGTGAGGTCAAATTCCTTGAAAAACAAGTCTATGAACAACAGAATGAGATACAACACCTGAAGCAACAATTAGAATCAACGGTCCGTATAACACAAAAAATTGCACCTTCCTCAACAACTTCCACAACTTCAGCGACGAATAAAGCATCATCGACCAGTGTTTCGATCTCAAAATTAGCAGAAGAATTAAAGCAAACACAAGATACATTACAAGTTAAATTAAAAGAAAATCAGTATTTAAATAATATAAATCAAGATTTAAATATGAAAATTAAAATATTACAAGATGCATTATCCTTCAGATCAGAAGAAATTGGTTTATCTGGTCATTCTGATCTATTAACAAAAGTTGCACAGTTAAAAGGTGAAGTAATAGCATTAAAGAAAGAATTAACCAATAAAATCACCCAAGTGGAGACAATAGAAAAGGATAAAGAAAGTTTATTAAAAGAACAAACAACATTACAAGAACAAATTACAATCATTCAACAAAGATTAGCAAAGTCACAACAAGATTCTTATCGTTACACCAATAATGATATTGGTCTATTATTAAAGACTACTGAACAAGAGCGCGATCTATTATTAGAATATATACAACAAAATATGAATAAAAATATTACATTAACAAAACAAATTGAAAATTTAGAGAATGAATTACGATTAATCAATCAAAAATATACATTAACCGAGAAAACATTACAAGAGACCACTGTGCAATTACAACATACGACTAAGAATCATACTATCACAGAAGAAGAATATAGTACATTGAGAAAGGAATATAAAGAATTAAAAGAACATTATGAAGAGATTACTTATCAATATGATAGTTTACAAAAGCAATTATCTCGTAAACAATTAGAAGATGATGAAAATATGAAAATACAAGCAACTTACTATACGCAATTAAGATGTAAAGATGAAGAATTATTAGAGAAAAGTGAAAATATTATATTATTAAAAACAAAATTACAAGAATATGAAATAACTATACCATTATTAAATAATGATAATCAACAAATGAAAACAAAATTACAGACATTAGAACAAGAGATATCCTCATATAAACAGATGATACATGATATTGAACCCAAATTACAGTATTATGAACCTTATTGTCAAGAGTTAATGAAAGAATTACAAGAAAAAGAGAAAAAATGTAAAATATTAGAACAAGAGAATATACAATATAAACACTCTTATGATTTAATTATTGCATTGCAACAGGATTTAGATGATTCTGAAGGAGGAGGAGGAGGGCGTGGTGCAGAGAAGAAAGAAAATTCTTCTTTTTCTTCTTCTCTTCCTAATAGTCCTGTAGCAGGACGAAGAAGTGGTAATAACAATCAACTTCCTGTCCGCTTCACTTTAGATTCTCCTTCTCCTAAGACTGTTAAAGATGACAACAACAGCGCAACTGTTGGAGATTATCTCTCACTCTCTCAACAACATTCCTTATGGATCGGATTACCATCCATTCGTAACTTACATCCAAAACTATATGAGAAGATACGAATATTATCACAAGATCTCTATAAGAAAGAGATTGAAGTCCAACAACTAACAAATCAATTAACGATTATAGAACAAGATTATAATCAATTAAAACAAGAAACATCAGAGCAACTAACTCATCAAACCAAGCAAAACCATCATTACCAAGAGAAATCACAACAATATTATCAACAGATAATAGATTATGAGAAACAAGTCTTACATCATCAAGAGACAACACATCTATTACAACAGATTAAAACTATATTAAAGTCTTATCCGAGTCCTAAACTACTTCCTTCGAGTAATAGTACTGGAGGAGTGAAGAGAGAAGACTTTAATAAAACGATGACAACATCTTTCTTGAAAGCATTAACAACAGGACAAGGCAATAACGATGATGATGATGCATTTGATCATTTAAAAGATCATTTATTACCAGAATATCTACAACAATTATTATTACAATATACTCAAATCGCTTATGCTTATCATGAAACAATGGATAGTTTAGAGATTATCACTAAAGAAAATGAAGAATTAAAACAATCAAATTCATTACTAATGATGAATAAAGAATTATTAGATAAAGAATATACTGAAATGAAACAATATACATCCAGTAAAGAAAATCAATATTATATCCATGAAAGACAATATTATCAATCAATAGAACAAGCGACAGAACTAACAGAAAAACAAAATCATTTAATTATATCATTACAAAGTAAATTAGATACATTATATCGTGATCGACAATTACAGAAAGCACAAATACATGCATTGCAGCAACGTGAAGATACACTAAAACATCGTTTAATACATCAATTAGAACATGATTATTCTTTCCTTTATCAAGAGATATTAACACTTTATCCTACTTTTTCATCATCGTCCATCTCTTTACAAGAGTTATTACAGTTAATATTAGAACGATTATCATCTTATATGAAGACAGTGGAAGGTAGAGAGAAAGCATCATTATTAAGTGCTCAGAAAGAAGGAGATTATCATTCGTCAGGCGCTTCGACGTTGAAACGATCGACTTCCCCTATCTCTGGCAGTCTTCAACAAGGTGTGTTGAATCAGAAATCTGCTGTTATTAGTCGATCTCAGAGGGAGGAAGGGTCGGAACCAGTGCGTCTGACCTATCCTCTTCCTACCTCAACTGTTCATCCCGTCACTTCCTCTCATCGCACTGTGTCAACTGGTCATAGTGGAGTAGGAGGAACTGCCTCATTGACCAACAGCACTAGTCGCCTTGGAAGGAGTTCTAGTGGAATATCATTGCAAGGTGAAAGTAAAGGATCGTCACAGGCAATCTCAACGAATGTTCAGTCACAACTACTACAAGAAAGATTGAAGAAAGCACAACAAGCCTTTGCCTCTATGAGAGAGTCCTTACTATAACATCGTAATTAGCAACATTATCATCTCTTTGCTTATCTTTTCGTCGGTAATTGATTTTTGTTATCTTAATGTGTTTAATACTTCGAAGTATTGCTACAACATATATATCCATGTATGTGAAGGGCTCGTCTAACTAACTTATGAGAATTTTCATGATGATTTTGAAGAAGGAATGTATTGAATTGGGGACTTTGATAAAATGCTATTCCAAATGATTCTAAAGAAGAACAATTCCTCATTAGTGATTGTGTCTTTACTACTGGTCTTGTCAGGCTTAGCGAAGTTTAATGGGAATGACGATTGATCCTTCAAATCAAGCGAATTTAAAGGTAATTCCAGTTGATCTTTTATGGAGTTGATTGTTTCACTTTGTTGCCAGTAATGGAAGTAATATGAATCGTCTTGTGATGGATGAAAACCTCGTAAGAACTTCAGTCGCTGCACTTCTTCTTTTCCTCCTTCTTCGGCCGCTAAGAGCGTACGAATTGAAATCTGCTGTTTTTGTAGAATATAATCATCGTTTATTATCTCGTGGAGATGCGACTGTAGTTTTGACTTGAGGTATCGTCGAGGGAGTAAGAATAGTAGTGATGGGGGAGCAGCACTGAATATTCCTTGACTTTGAAGCAACATTACTAAATAGTATTTCTGGCTGAAAAATGGTGATATCGTGTATGGAAAGAGAGACTTTTTTGATAAATTATTTTGGAAGAGTGATTTCCTTTGGGCAATAGAAGTGGTAAAGGTCTCATCTGTGAGAGTATTATCTTCGAATTCAAGTAACTGGTAGTACAGGTTTTGACTCATTGTGAGTTTCTCTTGCCAACATTGAAGTAAAAACTGCTCTTTTTGCTCATTGTCCCAGAAGTGTGAGGTAAGAATGTGTCTTGGGTAGATAATCGCCACCCCTATTGGAATATATCCAATGATAGGAACTAGCTGAACAACAAAGAATCCACTGATCTTCCGCAAGGAATGCATAGTTTCCTTAATCTTTTCAATTTCAGATCGCTGAAACACCGCAGCAAACTTACTTTTCTGGAAAGCTGATGGATGTAATTGATAACTTCTCATCTCTTTCCATGTTAATTGATGTTTCTCCTTCCAAGATGCAATCAATTTATAATCCTGATATAAAACCTTAAAACCATTCGTAATTTTCTTCACATTTTGAATAAATCCACGAACTACTTCTCCAACTGATGCAGTCATCTTATCTTATTATCAAAGCATCAAGAATGATGAAAGCGGAAATTCGTCTTTTTATTTTACGCTCTATCTCTCTCTCTGCTTATCAAAAGCGTTTTCCTCACAACAAACGCGTTTTTCGGAGCACCTCTTTCAATCGTCCGCGTTTGCCGTTGAGTTGTTTCAAGAAAGTGTTGTGTTCGGACCGGTAGAAGAGTTCGTTTGCTCAGAGCACAGAGACAGTAACAGTAACAGTAACGATCAAATAAAGAGTTTCGACAACTTCTTCGATACCATTTTCATCTCTATTTATTCCAGACATTTAAGCATTTTTACCAAGAGAAAGGAGAATTTTTTCGAGAGAATTAAACTCCTTTTGTAGCAACTAGGAAATTAAAAAAATACAGAGCAAAGAACAATCTCAAAAAACGGACGAAACACAAACGTTTCTCTCTTGAATAAGTACGTTCATAAGAGAAAAGGAGCAAAGATCGATCACAAAACACCTCCCAAGCAAAGAAACTTTACTCTAAAATTCCTCTCCCAGACCAACAGACCATTCTTTTGTGCTATAGAAGAAGATGGGTTGTTCAGTTTCCGTTTCTCAACCTATCAAACCATTAATTGCTGGTGGTAAACCATTAAACGCAGCAGAGAAAGTCTTACAAGAAGCAAAAGAAGAAGAAAGTATGTTATTTAAGATATTATTATTAGGTGCCGGTGAATCAGGTAAATCTACTGTTGTCAAACAAGTGAAATTAGCATATAATATTCAAGAACCTGAACATGAAATTAGAAAATATGTACAAGCATTACAAAGGAACGTTATTGAAGCAATGCAAACATTATTGCATGCATCGAAAGAATTAAATGTTCCTATTGAAGATCCAATATTATCTGAGAAAGCAAATGAAATTGTACAATTAGATGAACAATCACGTGTTACTTCACCATTAGCACCTATTATTGATCAATTATGGAAAGATCCTGGAGTACAAAAAGTGTTTTCTAGACGTGATGAATTTTGGAATATGGATGCTACACCATATTATTTAAATGAAGTTTATCGTATTGCTGATAAAGATTTTAAACCTAATGATGAAGATATGATTATGGCACGTGTACGTACTACTGGTATTGTTGTCTCAGAAATTGTTGAAAAACCATTAAGATTTCAAATTGTTGATGTTGGTGGACAACGAAGTGAAAGAAGAAAATGGATTCATTGTTTTGATGATGTAAAAGCAATTATTTATCTTGCATCATTATCTGGTTATAATCAAGGTAAGTAAATAAGCAATTGTATAACCAAACTCGACTTTTACTAATCTCAACTTTCTTCTTATAGTGTTATTTGAGGATAGTAGTGAAAATATTATGAGAGAATCATTAAAATTATTTGAAGAAGTTGTGAAAAATCCATTATTTAAAAATACTCCAATTTATGTATTTTTAAATAAAAAAGATTTATTTGAAGAATTAATTAAAGTTCATTCATTAAAGAAATGTTTCCCTGATTATGATGGTCCAGAAAAAGATATGAATGCGGCATTACAATATATACAAAAGAAATTTGAACAAGTATTAGAAACCCATACACCACATAAAAAGACAACAATTCATGTAATTGCAGCAAGAGTACGACGTGATATTAAATTAGCATTTGGTGAAGTGAAAGAAAACCTGAAAAAACAATATAAAATTAATGCACAAACAATTGCTGAATGGAATAATAATCAAAATAAATCTATATCAAAACATTCACCATTAAAATCTAATGCAGTTTCGCCAGGATCTACTACTGCTGAGTAATACTCTTCTACGTGTCTGTAGATCCTCATCTGTATGTGGTGATATAAGTTTTTGTATAGTTACTAATTTTAATATTATTATAATTATTCTTTATTCTTTCCTATTAATATTTATTATTGTCTTTTCCTTATTCTTCCTTGTTGTATTCCAACATAAAAACCCAAACCAAACAAACAAAAGAGATTAAATGAATGAATTAATCGCATTAATATAAACCTGATTGGAAATCATGTCGACGCTTAGATGAAGAGTAAAAATTACTACTTAACCCCCTCCTTGATGCATTGTTTAGATTGCTCTTTGCTTTGATTCTTCTTCCATGAAGCTAACTTCAATCCCTTTCTTTTATGTCTTCATGTGTTTCTAATATTTAAATGTGTTGTCGTTTTTTTTCTTTCTTCTTGCTGTCATTAATGAAGTTGATGATAGTCTTTCTTTATCTGTGATTAGAATAATTTCTTCCAATACGAAGCTTCCTAAAGATTATTATAATGATGATATTTTATTATTATTTCCCTATCGTGCTAAAGTTTGCTTGTTCCTTTCGATCTTCACTGCATTTCATTCTCTTCACTCCTCATCATCACAATATCGCATTTCACTATTCACATATGAAAAAGTCTCCCTTGTTACAAGGAAAGCTTCCATTCTTTCGATTCGCAATTCGCATCATAGCAGCAACCTCTTCTTAGCTCTGCTCTTTATCTTCCTCCCTAGTGTCAATATTTTCGGACATATTTCCTTTGTCTTCCTCCTTTTGATGTAAATCTAAGGAAAAGATTACTAATGATATATGACTCATGATGTCAGAAATGGAGTGAAGGGGATAAAGAGAAGAAATAAGAGGTTGTTATTATTATTAATTCCTACACTTCATTCATTATGCGCTAAACACTTTATGTTTTTTCCCCCATTCATTGACATCTTCTATTTGTTTCTTATGTGAATTGTTTTCTGTATCGAATGATTCGTTTTTCTCTCTCGTACGTTCTTTGTGTTACTGAACACCTACCACACCCACTAACACCCCATTTTTTCCCCTCCTTTACTGAGAGGATCGAGAAGAAACATCGCATAGATTGATGATAAAAACGAAAGGATTATTTGTACTAACACAATAAACGCCATAGATAATAGCTAGATCTGATTTGAAGTGTTGTTGACGATATTCATGTCTTATGTGTGTGTGTTTATGTGTGCTTTTTCTTTTATTATTCCTAAAATACAGTTTGAATAGTTGATTTCTTTACGTGAAGCATGAGACAAAGAAAAAAAAGGAGTTATATTAGTTTGTAAGTAAAAATAAATCATAAATATATCTACTATATCTCTTATCAGTCGAAGAGGTTCGTTTATTTCTTCTTCTTTAATCTGGCAGAGAGAGGAGTATCAAAACCTCGGATTTGTGTGAATCTATAAGAAACGAAAAAAGAGTTGTATTAGAAGAGAGAAGGAAGCAAAGGGTGGATGGTGCTGTTTTACCGATCTTTCAATTTGTTGGTTTGTTTTGGTCGAAATTTAAGAATTAAACCAATAATAACTGTGATTAGAACCACCTTCACTGCAATCTTACTCCCTCCTATCACTTCTTCAATCATTGTAGCACGTCGAAAGGAGTTATATGCATCAGGGATTTCATCCATAACCTGTTTCGCGAATTAAGAGAGAGGCATGAAGAGAGAAATGTAGGGGGACTTTACCGCTTCAACCATAGATCTCTTGAATAGATCAGGATCAAGAAGATTTTTGTTTGAAAATAAAAAGTCATCATACGGTACACGACCATATAAATCCCATCCAAATATTTTACTTTTCGCGAATGCTGCTTTAGAGAAAAGGAAAAAGCTTAACAGGATCGATGAAACAGTTTTTGTCAATGGAGAAGGTCGGTATGCGCTGGCTATACGAATCATATGTTTCATAGGACCTAAATTTCTTTTCTCTGTGATCTCTAATCGGTTTATTTGCTTCTCAGTGGACCATTGTCGAATAGTTGATGGTCTCGTCACAGGGGGAATAAGTTTCAATGACTGTGGCTGGAAAAAAGCTCCTGTTTGAGCATAAATTGCAAATGCTATCAATGTAGCAAGGTAAACTACTCTCATTCTGCACCAAAGAGACTATGTTTGAAGAGAAATGATGAAATACGAAAAATGATGCAGTATGAGAGGATTATTTCTAATTTACACCACTGCTTACAGGGTCAGTGAATTGCTATGAGAATTATTATTATTATTGGTTTCCCTTCACTGTCAATATTCATATGGATCATGTCTTTCCTTTGTAGCCCACTCAAGTCCTATGTGTGTACACGAAGGGTTTTGTCTAGAAGTCTCCTTCGAAGGAATTTGGCGCTTCACAAGACAAAGAGAAGATCGAATGAAGCATCCAACGAAGAGAAAACTTATCATGTTCCGGTAATGGTCAAAGAATGCCTGGATTACCTAAACATTCAGAAAGATGGTTGCTATATTGATTGTACGATGGGTGGAGGAGGCCATTCTCTTGCAATCTTAGAGAAAGGAGGGAAAGTCATTGGACTCGATCAAGATCCCGATGCAATCAAAGAAACATCCAAACGACTACAATCTTACATTGAAGAGGGTAGAATGGAAATTATTCAAACAAATTTTAGAAATCTTGCAACAATACCCTCACGAAGTAAGATTCTCAATGGTTCTCTAGCTGATGGGATCCTAATGGATCTAGGCATCTCCAGCCATCAGATCGATGAATCAGCTCGTGGTTTTTCCTTTTCTGGTAAAGGACCATTAGATATGCGTATGCATCAAGGAAATGTGGTTGATAATAATAATCATAAGTCCCCTCTCCTGACTGCCAAAGAGATCGTTAATAGCTATGGAGCCGAAGAATTAGCAAACATCCTCTATTACTATGGTGAAGAAACTCGAAGTCGCTCTATAGCTCGTGAAATTATAGTAAATCGACCATTAAATACAACAGAAGATTTAGAGAAAGTCATTTCTCGTATTTGTAGTTATAAAGATCGACCAAAGATACTTGCAAGATGTTTTCAAGCATTAAGAATCTATATTAATGATGAATTAGGTGCTTTAGAACAAGCATTAGAAAGTTCTGAAGGAACCTTAAGGTTAGGAGGTAGACTAGTGATTTTATCGTATCATTCTCTGGAAGATCGTCGAGTGAAACAACTCTTTAAACTAGGCAAGATCATCAAACAAAGTGAAGGTGAAGAGAAGGAAGCAGAGTTTGATACGAATGATGAAGATGATGTTGTTGATAAAGATGTACAAAGAAGGAAAGTTAATTGGAAAGTGTTGGTGAAGAGAGGACTTGGGCCAAGTGCCCAAGAGATTGAATTGAATAAGAGATCAAGGAGTGCGAAGCTTAGAGCTGCTGAGAGAATTGATGCTGATGCTGAAGAGACAAAAGACCGATATCCAAAATTTGGCAAGAAACAATTGAGAAAGATGCAACTATTGCAGGAAGAAGAAATGGAAAGAGAAAATCGATGAACAATTAGCGATCTTATCCTCATTGATTAAGGAGGAATGAAGGAAACCAAAGATTGAAAAGAAAAAACTCCTTTTGAGATGTATTAGGGATACAAGAGATTAAGTTAAGGGTTTTAGGTATATCTCCATCTTAAATCTGAATCCTTTGTATCGTATGGTTCATACCAAGAAGGTAGTAACTTTGATTTGGTATTTAATCTATAATCCATTAATAACTCATCACCATCATTGATATCAGAACATGCTATTAGTACCATTCCCTTCATAAAATGTCGTTTCGTTAACTCGTGGTATTCAGGAGGGTATTTAGCATAGATGTTAGGAACGAATCTTTGATGATGAGTGGAGAACCTTAAATCGTGCCTGCGATTATCAGGATAATCATAACTAACCTAAAAGAAAGATCATTTAGTTTATAGTCGTCAGAGGATATGCGATCTGATGGCTTACATTCATAACGTTAGGTCCTCGTTTTCCACAATGATTTACTAAATGACTAATTGCATAAGGATTCTTAGGGACAAAGTCTGTTGTTCGGCCATCTATGACACATCCATCAAGTCGTTTGGTCAGCATAAGATCAGGGTCAGGTAATAAGGCAGCAAAGTATTCAGGGTTGCGAAACATTTCTGATAAATGAACTTTCCCTGGATAAAGACCAATAATTGTACCAGGGATAATTTTCTGGGTAGAGCGGACAAATACACCATTGCCAGCATTTGGAATTGAAGATTCCTTGATAATAAAACGGTGTTTAACTTCACCTGTTAGATCATATTCTTCAGGAGGAATATTTTCATGTTTGGCGACATGTTTGAACAGTGGATGCAGTTGTTGACCAATTCTGATCGCATTTGTTAACTCCCAATCAACTAAATTAGCACTATCAATAGTTTTCGTAATTTCATCAATCTTCTCTTGAGTGATTGCTTCGTTAGGTCTCTTAGCATAATACTCGAAACTCATCAATAAAGTTGCAATTCTAATCATTTCAATCTTATCAAAATCAAGGAACAACTTTTCAATATTCTAACCTGTGAGCATCTTTGACATGATAGTCTTGCGGATCTCTTAGAACTTGATTGATAGCTTTATTCAATCTTCTGAGCATTTTTCACTTTTCTCTTCTTTCGCCTCATACAACTCCTTTGCGAAATTTTACCCTATACATAGCCCAAACTTCAATAAATCGATTTCTCAGAAAATCGATAATTCTTAGATTATTCTTAGAAATTTCGAGAATATTTGATTCAACCACAAGAAGATTGTTTCAACATCATCACCAACAAATCATATTAATATATCATATATTACTTTCTAAAGAAAGCTAATTAATTCATCCTCCTCCTCCCCGACACCTTTAAAAAAAAAATGATCTACGCACTCAAGGTTTTCATTCAATTATTATTCGTGGTTGCTGTTGCTTCCGTTGTCAATTTCCCTCTTCAAAAGAAGAGTGACCGTGAGTTTGTTGCTGGTATCATTGCCCGTGCTGCTAAGGGTAAAAAGTAAGTCAATCGAAAAAAGATATTTAGTTGAGTAATTTCAATTTAATTTTCATCCTATTCGATTATTAGGTTAACCTACAGAAAAGGTACCGGTTCCATCGTCATCAATGACTACGAGAACTCCCAGTACTACGGTTCCATCACCTTAGGTACTCCAGGCCAGAAGTTCGATGTCATCTTCGACACTGGATCTTCTGATCTCTGGGTTGCTTCATCCCAATGCGACTCCAGCTGCGGACGTCACAAGAAGTATGACTCCTCCAAGTCTTCCACCTACATCAAGAACGGAACTGATTTCCACATCGAGTATGGATCTGGTCCAGTCTCTGGATTCCAATCCATTGATAACCTGAACTTCGGTGGCTTAGTTGTCAAGAATCAAGATTTCGCTGAAGTTACTGATGCCAGTGGATTAGGAGGTGCTTACAAGTTAGGCAAATTCGATGGTATCCTCGGCTTAGCCTTCCCTGTCTTGTCTGTCAACAAGGTCCCAACTGGTTTCCAGAACTTAGTTGACCAAGGACTTGTTGATCAAGGTGTTTTCGCCTTCTACTTAGGCAACTCCGCCAAGGATCTTGGTGAACTCACCTTGGGTGGTTACAACACCAAGCACTTCACTGGTGACTTACAATATGTTAACCTCAAGTCCGCTACCTACTGGGAGATTGATTTAGAGGGATTAAATGTTGGTTCAACCTCTTATGTCAGCAGCAATGTTAATGCCATTGTTGACTCTGGTACCTCCATCTTAACTGGTCCAAGTGAAGTTGTCAGCGCCATCGCTAAGCAACTCAATGCCAAGGAAATCATCGAGGGTGAATACATGGTTGCTTGCAACTACGATTCTTTACCAAACTTTGATTTCAAGATCGGTGGCAACACTTATACCTTAACTCCTCAAGATTACTTGATCCCTGATGGTGATCTTTGCTTATTAGGATTAATGGCCTTAGATATCCCAGCCCCAACTGGTCCTCTTTGGATCTTAGGTGATGTCTTCATGAGAAAGTACTACACTGTCTTTGACTGGGACAACAAGAGAGTTGGATTTGCTTTAGCTCAACATTAAATGTTATTAATTATTTTTCTTCCTCTTCTTCTTCCCTCATTTCTGACATTTTTTTCACATTTCAGAATAAGAAGAGTAGCATAGGTTTCATGAGGGGAAGCTATTGAAACCATCACCATTAAAAAAGTATAAATGTAATGTCAAACATAATAGCTTTCTTAGGAGAACAAAAATGTAATTTAACGATGTTAAGTTAGTACTCAATAACTCGTTGGAAAGTCTCATACCAATCACCCCACACACGACGTTTGATGTCATCCGTCCACACGATCAATTACTGCTTGCGTTGATCGAAGCCTTCAATGAGTTAATTTCGGTAATCGTAGATGGAGGGAATCCACTCTCATCAGATTAGCCAGCCTAATCTCTTCAAGAACATATTGAAATCTCATTTTCATTTTTTTCGCAAATCCCTGCTCCCAAAACGCTTACCTGTAAAGGACTGAAGTAGCAAAATACAATATAAAGAAATGTTGTTAGTTAAGATGTTACTTCCTTTTGGAAGTATGTTAATTGGAGGAGCCAAATATTAAATATGTGATGTTATATGCGCGGAATGATTTCAGAGACTAACCTATCAGCAAAAGATTTTGCTCCCTTACTAACTTCATTGATGTGAGCAGCAAAGGTAATTCTCTTTGGGATTTCCATCATCTCGAGTAGGAAAGAATAAATGGCAAAGACACTGGCAGAGAAAACATCTGTTTGAAGAAAGAGCATGTACTTCGCACTGACTTGAAGGCGATTTCCATTCAACTTCAGGAAATACCAGGATTCATAATTTGTTGCCACTCCCCACATAGGTTTGAACCTGATATGCACCCACTTTTCTCTGCTTGAATGCGCGAGTGAACTAGGTGACAAGCACACTGCCAAATGCCATCGGCTGAGTTATTCAATTTTGCATCGATAAATCCAAGTTCGTTATTCGCAGAATCAACGATTACAAATTCGATTTTTGCAGGTTTTGAACCAGCATCTAACTGAATAAGACGTCTTTGAAGAGATAGGTAAATTCGAACAAGATCTTTTGTTTCTAAGGATTCAGGATGAAGATTAATAATTTCTTCTATATCACTAAGAGGAAGATCTTCTTTCCCAGAAGCACTAAAGGCCCTTTGGAATCACTTACAAGCTCAGCGCTGGCTTGCCAGAGTGCTTCTCGATTGACATCCTCCAGAATAACAGAAGATTTCAATTTCAAAGTGAAGGAGGTTAGAAAGATATTAAAAATCAGAGGTAAAATTTCAGCCTCGGAATTAGGAATGTTCTTCAAAGAGGATTTCGTTGAAAACCAATCAGAAACAGATAATTTAATAATTGAAAAAGATCTTCTCTTCTCTCCTCAAGCCAATACTTATCAGGAAGCAACGTGCCGTCGATCTATTCAATATTATCACATGTAATGCCAAACTTACTCCTGTAATGTTGATTAAATAACTGAAAGGTTTATTGTTCGGGGCTGGATTTTTCTCCTCATTGGCAATTCTTTGTCTCTTTGAAGCTTGAAGTTCGTCGTTCATGTTCAATCTTAAGAAGTTGTTCAGTTAACTAGTCGATGATAAATGATCGATGGTCAGAGGGGAATAAAATGCAAAAATAGGGAAATGCTTAAATACTGTTGGAAACCCTTAATTCCAATAGAATTTAATCCTGTTTGAAAGGTTAGTGACTCAATAACTCCGTCTCATTCATCCACCAGTGTCAGAATCATCAAACACAGACCATGCAGGGCGTTTGATGGTATTTATATGTGGAACTAATCTGCATCCATCCACAATCAATTCCTTCACTCTCTCTAAACCTTCGATCGAGCGAATGTTCTTGCAATTGATTAACTCCAAGTGCCTCACTCTTCCTAACATACTAACATCCGTTAAACCATGACATTCACCAATCACAAGATAGTCAGCATTCACGAAAGGAGATGCATCTTTAAATTTCGGACAATCCCATATCACTACCTTCCTCGATCTACTCACTGGAGAGAAGTCAGTCACTTTATTAAGATGAAGAAGTTGCACAAACTGATTACTGGGACCTAAATCTTCCAACGAGGCTAACAAAGAAATTTTAGCGAATTTTATATTCGGAATCAATCCTACTCCATCCAAGTTAACCTGTCGGCATTCACGAATATGCAATAGATGTAAATGATCTAAATTTGATGGCAATGTGATATCTTTGGATCGTGAGATTTTCAATTTTCGAAGATTTATTGGACATGGACCATTGCAGGTAAAGTTAGCTGATCCAGAAATCTCAAATACTTCTACATTCTGATAAAAGGCTAAATCCATTTCAATTTTCATTGAAAATTCAAAGAAAAGTTTAATCTTTCTTGTATTTGCGAATGCTTTGCTGCCTTGGAAGATAATGTCACTCCCACATCCCCCATATCTGATATTAATCTCTTTCACATCTTGTAATGGAGTGTAATCATTCACATATTCGCATTCCAAGAGCGTCAAACGCTTTACTCTACTCAGTGAAACAATATCAAGGGAATCTCCTACAGAAATACTATCAATAATGACTTCTTCGGCACCAAAAAAGTCTGTAAATGTCTTCATATTACTGCATTTTCTAAATTCAAGTTTCTTTAATCCAGTAATAGGTGCAAGCTTTAAATTAAATCGACATGCTTGGAAACACAAGTCTTTGACATTCAAAGGGATTTCTATCTTGTCAGTGTTAATTGTTTGAAACATTATCGTAAAACTATCTTCTCTCATGTATCGATGTATTAAATGTCCCCCTATTTTCTTGATAAATCGTTGATAGAAATGACAGTTGCTTGAAATCATATTCATTTTATCTGATTCATTTAAATATTTTAAAATCTCTGGATGAAGACTGTCAGGTAACTTGGTTAGATCATCACTCATAACACGATCGCCAAAGTCTTGTTCAGCGATCGGTGGACATTTCTCTTTATTTAATCCCTCACAACGAAGGAATGAGAACTTAGGAATAGAGTCTAATTCTGTGCAATAAACAATTTTAGGACAATTTTCAAGATAGAGTTCCTCTACGGCGGTAAGTCCTGAAAGATCTTCAATTGCTTCACAATCAACAATGGTTAACTTTTTTACATGTGATAAATCTGCTGAACGAGAAAATTCATCACAATACTCTAACTTAACCTCTCTCACATCCTTTAAGGGACTAAAATCTTCAATATATTCATTAGTGTTAATGTACACATAATCATTGTTGCCTAATCCCTCCAAGCTCTCAATTTCGAGGCAGTGAAGAATAACGCGAGGGACATTTCTTAACCCTTCCAGAGATTCCACGTCTCTGCAGTTGTACAAAAAGACCTCATAAAGGTGAGAAAAGACAGACATATCTAAAACAGTTAGACAACTATTCAATTTCATGAACTTTAATCTTGGAGAAACAGAACCATTTCCTAAAATTACTTCGTCTACACCATCACAACTTAACTCTACTCGCTCCAGCTGAGTTAATTGATTGAGATCAATGGATATCGACTCAAGACTCATTTTCGGATAATCAAATTTCATCACTTTCACATTTTTAAAAGCAGTGGTGAGGTTATCGAAGTAAACTTGTTTGAAGTCAATTTGTTCGTATTCAGAAATATTCTCAGGATGCAATACATCTAAAGGGAAATGGATTAATAACTTCTTACATGGATTTATGTAGGTAAAATCAACTATTTCTACTTTGATTAGCTCGAGAGTATCCAAAGAATAATAGCTTCTGAGATCGAGAATGCCTCTATAATAATTCTCAATACGAAGATGCTTAAGATTCGGGAAATAGGGAAGAGAGTTCAAATTAGAGTTCTCAAGATCTAAATGTAAATACATTAATGTTAATGATAGTGGTGGAAAATCTGCATCGCGTGGCCACGATTGAACGAGTTCCTCCGAGACACGAGGAAGGTGAGGGGAGATGTAAGACGTTAGATGAATACTCTCTTTAGGCAAGATATCGAGCTTTCTGACAGTAAAACTTGGGAACATTTCACACAAATATAAATATAAGGTGCGATTACAAGTTAATTTAAGTAATGATGGGAAATCGCATTGTTTTTCGAGGAGATAATAGGGGAAGAATGTTTTCACTGATTCGAGTAAAGCTTCCTTTCCTTCAGTGCTCTCCTCATTCTGATCAATTTCATGGAAGTTAATTGACAACTGCTTTGAGGAATCGACAATATTGCTTAAGATACGCTCTCGAAACGGTTCACTTTGCAAGAATTGTTGGAAACCTTTAAAGGAAAGAGTGATTTGACGTGATTGGTGAATGAAAAGATTGTACAGGAATCGATGAGAGCAGAGAAACTTGATAATATCATCATACTCAAGGAAAGGGAAGAGAAACTTTGAATAATGATTAGCTGTCAACACATCCATTGTAATCGAACCGTTTGAAAAGTTTTGTCTGTTAGGATACGATCGATTTCTTCAAGAAAATAGAATTGGGTAGGATGGACTATTTACACTCAAACATTCCAGACTATTCAGTCTTTGTGAATGTCATGACAGAGATTACGGGAAAACATCGTATTAGCAGTGAGGATCCGAGATGGATTCAGTTGTTTGGTATGAATGTGCTTCCTGATCTCATGGCAAAGCCTGATCTCTTAAACGAGTATTGTGTTCGTTTAGCATTAAATAATCCAATTACCAAGAACTTTAATCAACTCTTAGAACAAATTAATATAAGAATGAAAGTTTTATTAAAGAGAAGAAGTACAAATAACACCGCTATTAGTCAAGAGTGTTGTATTGGGTTATATCTATCAACTGTCTTCTTTCAATACATCCTTAGTAATTGCGATATTCGTGAGGTATTTCTCTAAATTCATCTCTTTTTATTTATTTTATTAACTATTCGATTTGAAAAAGGTGAAAGATCATTTGGGTCTACCTCTTTCATGGCCTCCTGACGAGAATGAATTCAAATCCATCGCACTTCAACGACTAAACGAGTCAAACAATACCTCGTATTCCTCATCCTCTTCTTTAATATTTGAACTTTTCCTTGATTTAATGATATCTATCTTAGATTCACCCATGAATAATGAGTAAGTTTATTCCCTTTCATTCAACTAGGACTTCTAACTCGCACTATATCTCATATAGTCTATACGATGTAAAATTCTTTACCATTGAATGTTTAATTGTTCTGTTATCTTCTTCTATGTATAAAACAAACTATTATACCATTCAACCACATCATCACTTCAATCCAAATCAATTTTCCTCAACACAAGCAGAGCAATATCAATCCAATACAACTGACATCTTCTCACATTATCTATATCGTAAAAGTATTGTTGAAATGAAAATGTCTTATTCAATCCCTAATGATAGTATATTCTTTAGTAAGATTCTTTCAATTCGATTGATTAAATCATTAGTTCAGATTAGTGTTGCTGCCATCACTTCCCCAACAACACCAAATACTACCACCACTAGCACCACCTCTCCACCAATCACTCCATCGTTACTATTAACTCATTTTCAAAAGCATCAACAGCAACAACAACAATTTATAGACTTTGAGCAAAGACAAGGGCAAGTATTATCGAAGATCTATAAGAAGATTCTTGAAGAACATGTGAAATACCTTCAAGAAACAAGACCTAACGCCTATCAAGCACATGATCAATTGAGAAAACCTTATCAATCTCCTCAGAAGTCATCTTTATCTGCATTATTAGTGAAGAATAATGATAGTGACAAGACCAGTGGGACTAATATAACTCCTTATGACAATGTTGTTTCAATCGTTAGACAAATGCTCGTGGGTGAGTGAACGCTCTGTTATATCTCTTTAAATCTGACTATTGTATAGGAATCATACGAAGAATTCCAGTGCCAATGATTCAGCAGCTTATCCCTGATGACGATGTCACAAGTTCAACCGAACAATACAATCAAGATCTAAGCATCTCTCGAGATTCTGTATCATCTTCCTCAAGTACCACTCAACCACAGTCATACGACTCATTCTTCTATGAGGTGAAAGATATTCAAGGAATTCCTCAATTCTTATTACGAGAAAGAAGTTGTCAACTTCTGCTCCTTCTTCTACATCAGAGAAAGTAAGTAAAGCACTTAGCACATTCTACTCACAACATCAAAGAATTTATTTTCTTATTATTTGAAATGGTTTAGGTTAGAGTCGACTGCTTCCTTTAATCCTTTCAGACAGGCATTTAACCTTCTTGTTGATGAAAAGCTAGAAACCAGTAAGGTCTATCTGCCCCTTTCTCGAGTACCAACCATCATGATATTATGTCATCTCTGAAATAATAGATGGGAAAGAAGAGGAAGATGATGTTGAAATGTTAAATTCAAAGTCTTACTCTTCAGCATTAACAGTATTAAAGCTTCATATAGAATTTGATCAAATTCTCTCAATGTTGGTGATGTAAGACTTTTTCTAATTCCCTCTTATTTCTCTCTTATTCTTCTGTGCTCATCGCTCTTTCTTCCTATAGATTGCTTCCAAATCATAACTTTGCCTTGTTATTGTATAGCTTTCTACAAATTCATTCTTCTTTCACTGACGCAATGAGATTGACTGGTAAGAGAATCCTTTGACATTTCATTCCATGAGTTATATAGTAACGATCATACCTATATGATTGTAGGTCATACAGCTGCTATTGTGATGAAGTGTTTAGAAGGTTTATATTTATCTTGTCAAGATTTAATTGAGATAACAAAAGCATCTCAACAATCATCAAACAGTGGTAATAGTAGTAATAAGATTCCAATCAATGAGAAGATTTATCTCCTGCAATCAATTGAAACAATGGGACGAGTGAATGATCTCTATCTCTTTGTTATTAATCTTCTTACCATCGTTCAAGATCCTTCTCTTTTGAGAAGTATCGCTTCTGAGATGGTTATCACGCCAATATGGTTCAAAGAAAGACCAGAAACCAAGGTAAGACAGTGAAAACATGTTATCAACAGTGTATAATCGCTCTTTTTATTTATATTCTAACTATTCTTAGATGAAATTAATTGATTTTATTCTCATATTATTATTAAAGATCTTACATTTTGCAATGTTTCGATTAAATGATTATTATTTAATCACAAACATTCACGCA
>VFQN01000934.1_pt1 | contig 51880 bp, 66 predicted proteins | sample 3512371 | NCBI WGS metagenome assembly VFQN01 (sample SAMN10412370, study PRJNA504923) | tailings metagenome | isolation source: Replicate 2 from Balatoc abandoned mine | place: Philippines: Itogon, Benguet | collected 2017-08-28
CCGTCAACACCCACAACTGTCAGGGGCACGCCCTTGCGACGCAGTCGACTTGTGTTGCTCCTGCAGAGAACCTGGTCGCTCACCAACATCTTATGATCGGGGCGTTGCCACTGCAATGAGTCGTGGCAAGAGATTGTGTTCCTGCAACTACTGCAGGTTCGACACATGTTGCGCGCAGTATGAACTTGACTGATCAGAGACTGATCCGCTGTTTGAGCACCTGTAAGCTGGCCATACTGCTGCTACGTGACTGCATGACAACCAACTTAGAGCATGTTCATGGCCGGTCAGTTGCTTACATGCACCTCCCCCGTCAGCCACTTGAAGTATCGTGTCCTCCTGGGACCACCTGCCCCATCAGAAAATCATGTACACAGTATTGGGCATGATCGCCAAGCGCGAGCGTGTAGTGAACAGGGACTTTTACGGCACACCAAGCCCATACAGCCAAACAATGCACTGCACGCGCCGGGAAGATTGTATGCGAAAAGCATGTGCACGGCACTGACGCATCCGGATTCGAACAAGGAGTAGACTCCCACAGACATGCGGCAAGGCACGGCTAATCCGGTATCGAAGTCACCAAAGCCTCCATTTCCACGCGCATCCCGCAAAGCACCTGTAGCATTTCTGTACGTTTAGAGCACCCATCTGACGGGAAGCCCCCGATCCTGAAAGGAAACGCCGCGGGGCTAGGCACATCGATATGCCGACACAAGCTTTGACTCGTGGGTCCTCGCACACAACAGTGGCAACCCTTCGTCGCAACAATCCTGTAGCCCAGGGGACTCGTGTATTCCCGCAACTAGGCGCACCCTTGCTGCGGCGCAACCAGAGATACTGCACAGACACGCCGTTGCAGACACATACACACACGGCAAAAACGTGACCACCAGCACATCTGCAACCGCCACGTGCGCCCCCGGTCTGGCAAGGTACGCAGCGTGGCCTGCCCTGCTACGCCCGATAAGGACAGCCCGGGAGCTCTCCTTGATATGTGCGGCCTTTGGGGCTTGTCCGCTAGGTACGCTGCAACACCAAAATTGACATGACCGGCACAAGCTAGAATAACAGCAACAGCGGCCCTGCGCTTACTGAGCAACGGATTCGAGCCAACTACTAAATCTCTCCAGGTAGAATCAGCGTGTCAGTGTAGTAGTATTGACTTAGCTGTTCCGCCTTCGTATACCGGATAGACAAAATTGCTTAGCGTTGTATCGTCAGCTAAGACTGTCAAACTCTCAGCCTCTCGCCCCACGCGGACCCTCCCCGCTCCCCTCATAAACAACGGTCTCACGAGGCGCCCAGCGTACTGGGGCCTCCCCACAAGGCAAGGCCGCGCCCCCGCTAGAGGGGAAGGCTGCGGCTAGCAACGCTTGCCCAGCTCAAAGCTGCACACCCACACTCACGCCCGATAAGAATGGAAAATGATACTCTCCTCAGCCTGTCCTAGGTCAACGTGCAGAGGGCCGGGGGGCGCATCCCCCTCCCTCGCCCACTCAACTGTACGGCGCCCTTGGCTGTCCCCCAACACCTATTCCTCAAACCTCTACGCCCCCGGTTACGTTTATTCGCATGCACGCATCCATCCCCTGCCCCCTCTATTCCCATTGCGGCCTTTTAATCCCCTAACGCACCGCACTGGCCCGTACCAGCACCCACTCTGAATCCCGCATCACAGGCAACAGCACCAAAGCATGAAACGTCCTTCTCCTCGCCTGCTCAACCCCTCCAACCCCCATCCAATCCCCAGTCCCTAATCCCCAGATCCCGTGCCCCGTGTGGACCCAACACCCGGCCCACGGAACACACGCTTAATACACCCGGCAGCACCTTTCCACCAGCTCACCAGCACAGCCTCCTGTCCCGCTCCCCCACACCAATGTACTTGTCCACCAGCGCGGCGTAGTACCTGGTGCGCTGCTCGCCCTGCAGCGCGGAGCCCTCCGGCAGTGCGGTGGGCTTGAAGGCGCACAGGGCCTGGAACGATCGCAGCAGCGGCAGCATGCGCAGGTCGTCCTGGCTGCACAGCGGCAGGTAGCAGCTGTGCGCCATGGTCAGCGTCACGAACTTGTGGTGGCGCAGCACGAACAGCGCCTCCTGCAAGGGCCAAGGGGTCCGCCAAGCAGCACGTCAGCGGCGGATGGGCCAAAGTCGAAAGGCAGTGCAATTGCATCGTAAAGTACATAACCATGCCCGTGTAAGAATGATGGTAATGAGCAGGTATCAATAGCCGCGTGGCGGCGCACCTTGGGCAGGGCCGTCCTGTTCCTGGTGAGCACGGTGTACAGGTACTCTGGGGCGGACCACGACATGACCACCGCCTGCAGGCCGCAGCCGGGCTGGTAGGTGCCCGTGGCCGTGTTGTAGCCGCGCCGGCGGCGGTCGGGGTTGGCGGTGAAGTACTGGTGGCCCAGGATGTGCGGCGAGAAGCGGCAGCCCAGCGGGTAGGTCTCGCCGCAGATGGCCCACTGCGGCTGAGAGCCGAACCTGCAAAGGCACGCAGCGACAGGCCTGAAAGGGTCGGACGAACGCTGGTTTTACGTGACAGGCAACATGGGCTGGGCTGACGGCCACGCCGCACGAAGGGGCAGCAGCAAGGTTTGCCCTGCAGCCCGCGACGCGCCACCTCCAGGGCAGGCCACCCGTACCCACGCGTATACACCAACACCCACTTGCGGTGCGCCAGCAGCTTGCCAAGGCCGTGCAGCAGGCCCGCCAGGTGCAGCCAGTCCAGGTCGGGGTGGTGCAGGCGACACAGCTCCGCGGTCTGGTACGCGTGGTCCAGCAGCGACAACTCCGAAATGGCCTGGTCGGGGACAAGCCACGCTGGTGTCAGCAAAAACGCCGCGTCCCTCCCGGCCGAAACGTAGCGGTTTGTGGTCTCGCACGTGCTGTCCCCCGCTCACTCCCGTGGTGGCGCTATGGCAACGAGGTTGTTGGGAGGCATGGCAATAAACCAGTGTTTACCGGTACGGTCCGCCGCTAGTCGCTTTCCCACCTGCGCCTCCCCCGCCTCCGCCATGAGCACCGCCTCGTACTCCCTCAGCTCGTTGAGCATGGCCAGCGCCTCCCACACCGTCATCTCCGCACGGTCCAGGCTGCCGAAGATGGTGGCCTGCGAACCCAATGCACACGGTGACGTGTCAGTACCAACTAGTGGCAAGCGCATTACAGGCAGCAAACGCTGAGGCCACATGTAGGCAAAGGTATGGATTGGGAGAGGGAGGTGGACTGTACAGCACGTGCGATGCATGTCACGCGGCAGGCAGTGCGCTTGTAGGCTGCAAGTTGTCTTGCTGAAACGGCCGCTTCTGTGCAGCTGCCAGATGGCTGAGCGCCTGAGCCCCCACCTGGCGCTTGGCGAAGTCCATGGTCTGCCTGGCGTGGTTGAGGCGCAGGAACAGCTCCACCGCGGCGTGCGAATTGGTCAGGTGGTAGCTGCTGCGCTTGCGCGCCAGCACGCTCGTGCCGTCGTCGCCGCTGGTGTCGCCGTTGTCCTCTCGGCCCTGCGAGTGGCGTTCAAGCACAAAAGGCCCCGCGTCAGCGGCTGCACTGCATAGACGGCCCTGCATCATGCAGGGTATACCCCTGGCCATACTCCCGTACATCGCTGCACTGCTGGCAGCAAAAGCAGCATAAAATTGCACATCGCCTGTACAGAGTACAGCACGAAGCCTATTGCGCTAGATACCGCTCACACCAATGCAAGTACTCACGCTGCCGGTGCCGTTGTCGCTGGCCTTGGGACCCCACGTGTCCCGCGTCCCGCGGTTGCCGGGCTCCCCGCAGATGCCCGTGGGCGTGGACGGCGCCGTGTCCGCCCCCAGCAGCCCCCGGCCGCTGCTGCCCGCCATGCCCGTGTGCGTGCGGAACGCCTGCGTGATGCGCCGCGTGGCCTCCTCCTGGTCGTCCTCCTCGCTGCTCTCATCGCTGGTGGCCAGGTGCCCCGAGGAGCCCAACCCGTGGCTCATGCCGCAGCTCTCCAGCGCAGTGGACCGGGCCCGGCGGTAGCCGTACGTGGTGTACGACAGGCCCAGGAGGGCGGCCGGCAGCGTCTGCTGGTGGTGTGGGCGCGGGTAGGGCGCGAACTCGTCGTGTTGGTGCTGGTGGGAGTGGTGCTGGTGATGCTGGTGGTGCTGGTAAGCGGCCGGCTGTGAGTCGTAGGCAGCTGCTGCGTTGGGGGAGCGGTGGTTGTGCTGGCGGTGCGTGAAGGCGTCGTGGCCGTTGCTCATGTAGGGCGGGGGAGGCCTTGACAGGGGGCTCGCAAGGGTGGAAGTGGGGCCGTCATGGTGATGGTGGTGGTCGTGCTGTGGGTAGTGGTGCTGGAACTGGACGTGGGCAGAATGCTGTGCAGACGCCTCGGGGAGGAGCGAGGTCGTGCGGGCGAGGCCGCTCCGACGGGCGGCGAACACAGCCGCGGCCGTGGCCCCAACGCGGGCGGGGCTGTTGGCAGCGCTGCCAGACGGCGACGCAGGCACCACAGGGGCTGATATGCGTGTACGGATGGACGGCAAAGCGATGGGCGGCTCGTTCGCGGCTGCGCCCTGCCCCTGACTCAGCTGCTGCTGCCACGGCCCGGCACTGCTGTCAACCAACGCGAAGCCCGGGAGTGGAATCTGACCCGCCAACGGCTCCTCCGCGTCCTGATCATCCGCAGCGGGGGCTCGGAGGCTCCTCGACACGCTCTGCACCGCGCTCCACAGCTCGCGTATGGAATCTGAGGACGCGTCCTCCCGGCTTGCGGCAGAGCCCCTGGCCCCGGCCCCTCCAGCCGAAGGCTGCGACGCCATCGTTGCCACCAGCCCGCCCAGAGCGGCCTGCCCCGGCAGCCCAGTTGCCAAGTCTCCCCCTGTGACTCGATACCCCGCCGTGGGCGAGCCATGGCAGCTGGTGCAGGGTATCCCCGGCACGCTGGTGTGTCCCGCACACGGCCGCAACCCTATGCCCGGGCTGATGAGCTGAAGCTGCGAGTCACCACTGGTGTCGGTCACCATCGGCTGCGGCACAGCTGAGCCGTTACTCTGCGCGGGTGTGGTGTCGTACACAGGGCCCTGCTGCTGGTGCCCGGGCAGCTGCGGCGATTGAAGGGTGTCGGGGAGGAAGTCGTCCTGCCCCTGCATGGGGCTGTACGGCGGTGTGGTGGCTGCTGCGTGAAGGGTGGCAAGCGGCGACCGCTGTGCGTGCGTCGGGGATTGGCAGGTGCCCTGAGGTAGGGGTCCAGGCGGGCCCCTTACGAAGAGCGAGTCCGTTCCTGGGCCGTGTGGGGTGTTCTGGCCGCTTGCAGCTACGAGTGCGGGTGCTGGCGCTCCGCCAGACGGCTGGCAGGAGGTAGCTGGAGCAGCAGGTCCCATGCCGGTGCCGCTACTGCAGCAACTGCTGTCATACAGGCCGCAGTCGGCGCCCGTCGAAAGCGCGTGTGAAAGGCGAGGGACCTGGTGCTCAAAGAAACCGCTGCGGGCCCCCGCCGCGCGGGCCGTGGCAATGGAGGCATCCGTTGCGCCGGGGTCCCGCAGCGCTGGCGAGGATGCACCACTGCCGCACGATAGAGCTGTGCTGCTGCTTGCCGAGGGCCGCAACCGCATAACGAGTGGCCTGCCAGCATACTCAAAGTCTCCTGGCAACGCGGCTCCGGAGACCTGGCCGCAACAAGCGGGCACTTCTGTATCCTGACTACAGGAGTTGCGGTAGTTGATTGGAGCGGATGCGACGTGCTGCATATGCCCGACCACATCGTCAGGTGACTGAGCTATAGAAGCGTGTGAGCGGGATTTCTTGAGACACTGGAACGTCGGGATGTAGTTGCACCGTCCCCTGTGGCACGCCAGGCGAAGGGACATGCACAGATTCGCGGGCAAAGTATAATTTTCATGAAAAAATGGTCGACAATGCTGTCCCTCACGCCGTCCAAACGGCAGCACCATGACGTAGCCGAGTCGCAGCATGCAAGAGGCGCAGCATGAGCCAACCGCATCTTCCTGCGCTGGCAGATAAAAACGACAACTAAAACTACTCCAACAGACTCGGGAGACACCGGCTCGCGCATGCATAAGCATATGCCTTTCGACTTTACCAAGGGTTGGCAAGACGCAGTGCTCATCTCCAGTGATCGGTAGTGGCAAGTATTCAAAAGGTGGCTGGTCTTGCCTTGTGTCCGTGCTTATGACAAACCGTGTCAGCATGGCCACCACTGACCTTGCCCTTGCCTGGCCTAACAGCAAATGCTAACGCTGGGAAAATTCACAATGAACCCCTGTACACACAGTGTGGAGCTGTATTGCACGCTTCTGGCGCAGGGGCGGTAGGAGCGCCCCCCCGAGGCCCGCCCCACCCCTCCCCAGACTCACGCAAAGCCGCTGTCGCCGTCGAAGTACGCATCTTGACCTACAAGCATAGCGCACGACGCAATTAGCCCTCCTTCTCCGGAAGTTTGTTGGCTATGTAACTCTGCAGATTGTGCCTCACCCCGCAAGCCAGGACTCAGAGTACCCGAGTAGCTCCTTGCGCCAAGTGTTGTACACGCAAGGCCCTGGAGACAAGCAGCCATCCTTGGCAGGCGCTAAAAAGCAAACTTCGTGCAAAGCATTCTGGGTAGAGGGTCACAGAGCTTGATTGCAGAGGTCCTATTCTAAGGGTAGCATATGTTCAAAAAGAAATATTGTTCTGATACGATGGTGTCTGGAGGTATCGCGTATCGGAAGAACGCGATGCAGGTCCACATCGGCATCTGGTCAAGGTAACGCCCTGTGCCAGCGTAATCCCTGTACGCCATCTACAAAAGGAATGTAAACCCCGCTTGCTTCCTAGGAGTGCTTGGTTGGTGCGGCTACGATACGTGCGTGCACTGCAGTGTTAACTAAACGCCTCCATATGCAGACATGCTGTGGCACCAGTATGCATGCAATACCTCTGGGCTGGTCATGCGCATGGCCACGTGGTACACTGGATTTGTGTTGTCCAAGTCCTCCAACCACGCACCTAACCGCAGGACGGGGTGCGTGGTGTCGCACGACCGGCTGCATGGTGATTGAAAGCAAGAGGAGCCGAGACTAGGCTTCTGGGAGGGCATGCGTCGCTCGGACTGCGGCCCTGTGACTGCCTGTGCCGCAATTCGTGCCACCCACTCCACCCCCTTCAGTGCAGCGTGGGCGCTGCGATGCAGCTGTTTCTGAAGCCATGCGGTTCCCTACGTAGTACTGAAGGTACCTGCGACTGTTTTGAAGAGAGGGGGGAGGGGTAGGCAGGGGTGGCCGTGCTGCGGGTTCGTTGCGTGAGAGCTCCGTACCTCCCACTCGCCTGTAGCAGAACCTCCCTTCCACTGACAACCTGCGTGTAGCAGAACCTCTGCAACCAATACCTACACCAAAGCTTCGATACAGCACATTAGATACGGTGTGCAGCACCCACTCCATTTCTTTTGCAGGGTTTGGGGGTCCTGGCCTAGGCAGGGTCTGGGGAGGTCTGGAAACGAGCCCCAGACACCCCACACCTGTAGGGGAACCCTGGCCACCTGGCGTGCCAATGGCGACATCACAACGCCTTGCGGCTCAGGGCTCTCCCCTGTCGCGGCTTGTACCAATCAGCGCAAGAGCATGTGGTTCCCCTCTCCCTCTGCCCATGGCATCGCACGAGTGGGCTGCAGAGCTTACGCCCATAGGCTTAGCAGGTCCAGGTAGGTCTTGGCGCTTGTCGACAACTTACAGTCACAGCCGCACAATGGGTGACCAAAGCGTGGGCATGCATTACAATGACAGAAGACTGAGCCCGCCAAACCAGCCGGATACCAAGATGCATGCAGCCGCAAGTGTTAGATGCCCACCGTACCGTAATAGCCGCCACGGGTAACCACAAGGGGAAGCGTCCCTGCCACAATCAAGCCGCAACGACGGCAAGTGCTCTTACGGCCCCTAACACGGGAGACCCTTTCCCTTGCCCGCGGAGCCAACCGCCAACCGCCAACCGGCGCAGGCCAGACCCAGCGTTCTGCACTCCAACCCTGCCCAGCCCTGCCGGTACAGAGCACATGTATTAACACCGCATGTAACATGAGCCAGTCTAAGCAAAAGCCGCTTGGATCAGGTATCGTAAATATAAGTGTTACTCAGACGGTGGAGCACCTACAGAGGGCCGCAGCCGTTTGACGAATCTCAGTACGAAAGAAGGAGCGTGGCTGAACCCATGCGGGGTAGCCATCCTTCCTAAAAGGCATCCGTATGCACACAAAACTCGTGGAATCCTGCTATGTAAAAGCGTCTCCGACATACGCATGCATGCTGTACTCCGTATACTGCGGCGGAACACAGCAATCTCCTCGATGCGACAGGGGATGCCGTGCACCAGTAACCCCGTCCTAACACAATTGCCGTACACTGCTTGGATGCACCTGCCAGGAGTACAACGGCGAGAGCTGCAGCACGAGCCTACACACCAAATATTCAAGTCATATGTACACATCTTTTGCAGCACGAGCCCACGCGCCAAGTATAAAAGTCATATGTACACATGTCCTGCAGCAGTACCGATGCAGCGCCTCAACATAAGCGCCGCGTCCGGGCTATATGTGGCCGCTTCACAACGCACGCGCGCGCTCATGTACCAAGTTGATGTACAGCTGTACAGGCATCAGGCGTCAGACTCCAGGGCCTGCTCCACCACACAGCAATGGGGCCCCAACACCGCACGTGCTGCCACCAAATTCGTCACCACGCCGTGCGACAAACAACTTGGCTCTCGTATGCCCGGCCACCCAAACTCCTCTGTTGGCGGCTGCGATGCTGGCACGTGTGCTGGTCACGCGCCGTGCCGGGGCGCAACTCGTCAGCGCGCGTGCTGCGGGCCAACATGTGCCGCAAACGCCTTGGCCACAGCACGCTCCCACGTCTCTCCCTCGACCACCTCCCTCAACCGTTCGCTGGGCTGCAACACGAACACCACCCGCAGCTCTGCCACCCTCCCTTGCTCCCCTGCCGGCCCCTGATCCCGCGCCCCCTCCTCCTCCCCGTACCTGGAACCCCCGCTGCTCGAGCAGGACGCGCCACTCAACACCTCCCCAGCCCAGCCCACAGCCCCTGCACCGAACCCGGGCGCCCAGTCGTCCGACCCCAAGCGTTGGGCGCTCAACCTGGCGCCTGGGCACACAGCGTCCCAGAAAGGGTGCGACGAGCTCATGGGCAGGTTGCAGAAGGTGTAGAAGCCCGCAGCCTTGGCCGCGACGGCCTTGGCGAGGGCCTTGGTGACCGCCTTGCTGCGCGCAGCCTCACGCTGTGCCCGGCCCCGCACCAGCGCCACGAGCTTTTCCCGGATGCCCGCCTCCTTCTCCATCGCCCCTTGCAGCTCCGACTCCAGCAGCCACACTAGGTACGATACCGCAGTCGCGACGTTGGGCATGTGGTGTTGCGGGGCTCCATGCGAGGTGGTAACAGACGAGCCGGTGCTGCGCCTTGGCGAGGACCGGTGGGAGGCGTAAGTCAGCATGCCGCTCCTGGGGCCGGGGAAGCCTCCGTTGTGCGACTGCAGCTGGCGAGACGACCCATGGGTCACTGCGCTCCTTGACTGCGCGTGGGGGTTGCCGCAGGAGTGGCTGAGCGCACGTGCGTGGGCGTTGGAGGGCGCAGGGGGTAGGGCCGGGCTGGAGGTCCGGCGCGGGCCGGTGTGCCGCTGGGCGTCGAAGAGGGCCAGGGCTTCGGTGCTGAGGGGCAGCACCACCGTGGAGCTGGAGGGTGTGGGCCAGGAGGGCGAGCTGCGGTCTGCAACATCGTCCGGGTGGAGGTGCGAGAATGTGGCTGTGGGACCTGTGGCGCGGTAGCCGTGCGGGCTCAGTATCGTACTATTGTCGAGTACGTATCCGTGGTAGTTGATGGACTCGGGAGCGCTGGCCCGTTCGTGGTCGCGGCTGGGCGCACCCGGCACGTGGCTCTCCACGCGCCAGGTGCCGCCGTGCCGAGCGTCACGTGGCGGTGTGGGCGGCAGGCCGGGGCCAGAGGAGCGGCCGCTGGGCCATGCGTTGCTGTTGTTGGAGTAGCGCGGCGGGGCCAGGAAGCGGGAGCTGGAAGGTCCTGGAAGGTGGGGTGCAGCGTTTAGGTCGACGGCGTAGGAGCGGTTGGTGGGGCTGGCGCGCTGCTGGATCGGCTGCTCCGCTGGCATGGTGCTGGAGCGGAGGAACATGCCGGAAGGTGGAGAGGCACGCGAGCGGGAGTGTAAGCTGGGACCCTGGGGCTGCAGCGGTGGGGTCCGGGGCGCGCTGGAGCTGGCTGACGATGCCATCGATTGTGGGTGGTTGAAGAAGCGGAGGAGTGGAGCTAGGCGTGTAGCCACCTGGGCGTGTGATACGGCTTGGGGGTACTCGTGGGCGTTGTGGCCCCCGTATAATGGGAGCTGCGTGCTGGCATTCGTTTGCGCCGGGGCCGTTGGGATGGAGGTCCTGGAGAACGGGGGCGCGTGCGAGGACCGCGGCGAGGGGCCGTCTGGTGTGTACACATCTGCCAGCGCGGAGGAGGGGATGGTGGTTGAGGTGGTTGCGCTGAAGAGGCTGTGCGAGGGGTGGCAGTGCGGCTCGCTGCTGGTGGTGCTGCGGGCCTGGTGGGGGAGCAGGCCGGCGTGAGGATGTGGCCCCAGAACGTCGTACGGCTCCCGGAACTCCGACTCGTACAGGTATGCGGTGCGCCTGCGGGTACCAACACCAGTAGTGGGGATCATCTCTGTGGCGTTTGCCGCCGCACGGGAGTCTCAAGCTCAAGGTAAGGGCAAAGGGCCCAGCAGAAAATCCCTGCGCTGCCCGTATCTGCATGTACCGGTTGTCCTGCTCCTCCCTGCCCTGCCCACCTGGCCGCGTCCGGGCAGTCCAGTGCGGGCAGCCTGTCGAAGGCTGTGCCCATCAGCACATCCATGTGCGCCAGGTAGGTGGCAGGGTGCGCCTTGTGCGCCCACCACACCAGCAGCACGTCCAGGGGGGGCAGCAGCTCTTCGCTCCGGTGCCGCTGCTCCAGCAGCAGGTAGCGGCAGTACCTGCATTGCGCAAGGCCCAGGCACGAAGCAGCGCAAGAGGTAGAAGTGAGGCACCCACGGAGTAACCCTGCACGGTTGATTACCTGCAGGTCACGGGGCGGTGCGCTGGTGCCTGCAGTGCGTTGCAGCGGTATCACGTCTCACAGGCGCACGGTGGAATGCTAGTAGGATGACCGAAAATGCCGTGGTCAGCCGCCAGATTGCTGGTGCTTCCGCAAGGCAGGTTGCTGGCGTAGGTAATCAAACGGTCTGCTAGGGTGCTGGGTACGTGCGCCTGCTGGCACACACCTGTCAACCGCCCGGTGCAGCGCTGCGGTGCTGCCGTCAAAGCCTCGCGCTGCTAGGGAGCGCAGCAGCCAGCCGCCCTGCGGCATCTGCGCCAACAGCCGCCTGGCCAGCTCCCCCTCCCAGCCGCTGGTGCCTGCAAGCAGCGCCCGTCGCTCGTACACCGTACCGGACTGGGGTGGCCAGTACGGCTGCGGGGCGGCGGCGGTGGAGATGTCCTGCAGCGAGAACGTGTCCCATGCCTGCGAGCGGGGTGCACGTGCGCACGTGTGCGCCAGGGCGTTAGGGCGTTAGGGCGGCGGCGCTTGGGTGGCTGGAACGGCCCTCTGGTATGGGCTGGTGATGGAGGGGGGCAAGTGCACGTGCTGGCGGACGGCTCCTTGTCTCGGGTCTTGGGTAGGGTGACTGGGGCCTCGCAAAGGGCACGAACTGGCTCTACGCCTGGGTGCACCCTTCGCTTTCAACGTTCCAGGACTAGTGAGCCCGGGTGGGCCCAGGCGCATTGGGTTACGCCGGCGTACGCCCAACGGTCGTGCTGCCAGTACGCACTAGAGGCTTACTTGCTTGCTGTGCCGCCCGGCCGCGTCCTCTCCGTCGCTAAACTCTAGCGCTGATTGCTGGCCGGGCTGCAGTAACTGCAGCTCAGCAGCGTCACCGATGCTGTCTTCCTGGAGCGCGATGCAGTCCTCGGCATACGCGTGTACGTCCAGCCGGTGAAGCAGCCACACGTAGGCTACGTCTGCTGGAGGCACCAGCGTCTCACGGAATCTGCAGGGCAGGGCGGGGTTCGGCTCAGTGTGCCCCTAAGCGGCAGATGTTACAAGGGGGCAAGGGTAACCGCTGCCCTAAAAGACCACAGCTCCATCCTTCAAGTGACCAACCGACCTAGGGTCTGCTGTCCTGAGCAAAGGAAGCCAGCTTCGCACGTAGCGGGTTACTGCGAGCCTAGGTGTAGGTCCTGTGTCTTTTTGCGCCGCAGGAAAGGCGCCGGTGAGGGCAGAGGGCGGGGAGGGCGGTTGGTTGTGGTTAAAAAGGGACCTTCACGGCTTCAGCCGCGCGTCCGCGAGGAAGGAGAGGGGAACGCAACAGTCTGCCGAGCCAGTATAACAAGCCGTCTAATAAGGTAGCCTTTAAAATATCGGTGAGTCTATCAGCGTGAACACGTCGGGCAGTTGGCGAAGCAGCTGCAATGTGTTCCCGACCAAGTGAACATAGTGCGTGTATCTGTTGCACAGCAGTAACTATTGATTAGAGCACTGTCAAGGATGCCTGCACCTTTGCGTCCGCTGTGGACACGAGGCGGCACGTAGCTGACGCAGGGCCCACAGGACATAGCCTCACCGTTGGGCACGAGTGATGTAGCCAGTAAGAGACGGAGCAGTCTTGCAGTCTCCGCAACAAGGTCGAACTTGTTCGTGCTCCTAAGGACAGACCTGACCTGCTCCATTGGGCCATGGACATTGCTACGCTTCCTATCAATAAAGGATACAGTGTAAGTCAGTATATGATTGTTCTAACAGTGCGTCGCAATCTAATGCGTATCGTTGTGTAGTACTTGTCCGGTAGTTGGGAGACGTACTGGAATTTCGCACCTCCCACGACCCGACTTCAATCGAAGTTCTAGTGCCTGAAGTCCCTCAGATTTTAAACAGAGCGCCTCAGGTTAAAGGGGCGCTCCCTGATGAGTTGCTCGTCCCTTACACCGAGTCGGCTGCTCCTGGGCTACGAGCACTGAGGCTATGAGGTAACTGACGCAAAGCACTGCCAGCACAAGTCGCATGTTATCAGACAGCGCCTTTCAGACTCATCGTCAACAATTGAATGGGATCAAATGCATGGGCGGTTCCCCTGGTGCGAGGGGTGGAGGCAGCCGTAGCAGGCGGCACCAGGTGGCACCATGCACCACTCTACCGCAGGCAGGGGAGCAACCAGACATGCATGAGCCGTGGTCTGCCCGCGGGGAATCCTTGCGTGCATGAGTGGAACAGACCCTTGGCCAGGCTGACCTAGGTGATGGACGCACAGTCCTGACTATGGGCGCAGAACTAAACTCACCAGGGTGTTCATTGCAGCTGGCGTGTTCGCCGCTTGCGCCTTGGCATCTTGGGGACGCCAGGGTACATCCACGCGGTACATCTGTGCGGGCTAGCCCTAAATCTGTGTCTGTGTCACTGTCACACGGTGTGCGTGTACGTGTGGTAGGTGCCGTTAGGTGTTTGGCTTCACGTCCTCCACATTGGTGTGCCGTTAGGTGGTGCTTCTGCTTGCTTCTGCTGATAGGGCTTCGTGCTTACGGCGGCCTGTCCCTTCGCTTCTTCACCTGCAAACAATTGTCAAGCAGTAACAGCAGCAATGAGTATCACACAGACTAGAGCAGTGAGGTGAAGGCTGAAGGGTAACGCCAGGTCGGTAGCGCACTGCACCTGGCAGCAGGCGCCTAGGTAGGGAAAGCTGAGGGGATGCCTCATATTTGTCGAGACGAAGATATTTACAAAGGACCACAGGTCAACACAGTGCACCAATTACGCCGCGGTGCTCTTGCTCAGAACGCATCCGCGTTTCATGGCGTGCACTGACAAGCGCTGATTTTTGCTACCTTACACCCTGCATCCAACCCTCACACCCTGCCTTATGTGTCCAGGTTTGTTCCGGGCCGAAATCACCATCATCTCATAAGGACACGCAAAGCAAATATGTCATGACAGACAGACAAGAAGGCACACAGCCTGAGATGTTCAACACCCGTGTCCGCGCAAGGGGGTACACCACACAGACTCACAATTCGAAGGAACAGTTCAAGGGCGTTACCCACCGCAAATCAACATCCCACCCATCCAAGTCAGGGTCGGCGTGCAACTCTTAGCTGCTGCAGTGTTGACAGGAGCCAACGCCTACGGCACACAGTAATGCAGCCAGCTGCCCTGCCTATGCGACATCATTCCTGATGCACACAGCAGAGGGCAGCCCCAGTATCCATGGCCCACCCGAAGTGTCGTCCCCACGCGCCTTCCACGTTCCACATTCCTTGTGCCCTATGCCTCAGCGGTCAGGCTTGGAACGCCCCGTGAGCGGGAAAACCCCTACGCACGGCAATGATCCAAGCCGGCCGGCAGTCATAAATCGCTCAGGTGCAACACAGCATTTAGACAGCCGATGGGTACGGTATAGGAAAGCCACCTACCACTCATCGCCCACCGCCCCCTGCCGCATCCCACAAGCGCCGCGGCGCAGGGCCCACATACTCATTCGCCAGCACATTCTTCATCCTCCTGTTCCCATTAGCCATATTGCAAGAGCCACATATGCACCGCTCTGATGCTATACGTCGCCGTCCTCACCACACATAGCCCACCCTGCTGGACCGCACCAGAACGTTTGTACCGGTAGTATCAGCGGAGAGCGAGCCAAGGACAAAGCGCAAACATCTGCTTAATATGCAATCGATCTATGCACGCCGACACCACGTATCTTATTACTTCCCCGACGCACTGCCAGTGCATCGATGTGGGGGCATTGAAGCAACCATCCCCTGCGGCCGCAGAGGCTCATAAGGCAGATACAGCAGACTATGCATCTTCAGTCGTTCCGTTCCAATCCGGCAGGGATGAAACACCAGGCCTGGATGCCTCCAGACAGAGGCCCACACGTGCCTGTCACCCGCACCAGTGCGCACAGCATTTATGCCGTGAGCACTCTCCCGTTTCTATGCAAAGCCCCCTGCAGTTGAACACTAGTACTACCGACACCCGACGCTATGTGCAAAGCGCGCGCAGAAACCGTTATTGTACGCAACTCAATCGGACCCCGACCCGCCAGCCACAGCCCACCTCAGGCCCCCAGTGCTTCACAAGCCGATAGCCGATAGGACCTCCCATACTTGCCGCTTGGCGTCCCACACCGGAGCATAAAGCAGGACCTAACACGCCATGTTACCCTGCCACCGGTGTGGACCCGCCGTGCCCGCCCACCCAGAATGATAGCCACCGGCCAACCAATGGCCAACAGTCAACGGGTATACACCCAGCAGGCCCGTTCAGTGGCAGAGTCCTGCCGGCCAATCTTGACAAATGTAGGTTCGCACAATCAGCCCCGCAGTGCCTCAGCCCACACCAGCCGAGCTCCATCACCGACCCATGGGCCAGCTTTTTGGGTGTATGCATGGTTGCGGTGTGATAAATCCCTTCGTAGAAACCCACCAAAATGTCCAGAAAGTATTCGTTGCACGCAAGCGCTAGGAGCACACGCTAACGCAAAAGCTCAACAAGCTTTCCCTTGAAAGCACGGTGGCAGTGCGCATGCAGTATGCTTCAAGTGCGCGGCAGCGAGCTAGCTGTCAAGACAGCCTTTAGGCAACATGCCCCATAGTCTCACACGACATGGGAAATTCCGCAAGCAGCCGCGCACTGCCGCCCGTGCCCCTCACCGCGTCGAACAAGGGCGCATGCCGTACAGCTGCTTGCCGTGTCGTGCACTTAGAGGTGAGGCAACAATAAAATTTGAGATAAGACACCCACTGCACCCACCCGCTCACAGCCTCCCGCATGACCCAGCTTTTCCCAGTACGTCAACGATTTCATCCCCGCTGCGCACACACGTGCCCAGTGCCCCAGTGCCTGCACACGACGCATCCATCAGTCATGCGCGGTTGCTGTCCGCACCGCTCCCCCCTTCGCTACTTGGTGCACACCGCTCATTAGTAAAACCCACAGCCAAGGTCTAGGTTGGCAAAGCGGTTCAACATTTCGGCATCCGCCTTCTCTCCGTTGTTGCTACTGCTGTCGTTGTTGCCAGGGATCTCCACCGAGCCCGCAGCAGGCCCCGTCACCGGCTGCTGCGGCTGCTGCTGCTGCACCGCCTTACCGGCCGCTGCATTCTGGTTGTTGTCGGTTGACGCGGCGCGCGAGGCAGCCGCGGCGGCCTGCAGGCAGCGGGCCTCGTACTCCGACGCACTGTCCACGACCGGGGGCGTGCCGCGCGGGGCCCTTGCCGACAGTCCCACCTCATCCGCCATCATCGGCATGCCAACCCGTGGCCACGGCTTCTCGCCAAACATCTCAGCCAGGGGACCTGCGCGGCAGCGTATCGAGCGATAAGCCAACCACAGGTTACATTGCTGTGCCAACGCTGCAACGTTAAAACCCTAGGCAGTGCAGTGGGCTGCACCTTCCCAGGCCCGCACCCCCGAACATACGACTTGGCACAGTACTGGACAAACCTCGCACAGGAACTGCTTCCCCTTTCAGTCTGGCTCTAGGCACTGACTCACCTGCTTCCGAGGCCTCCAGCGGCTCGAGGGACATGCGCTCGTGGTCGGCGCTGAGGCTCTGCTCCCCCAGGCCCAGGCCCAGGCTCATGGCCAGGCCCGCGCCGCCCCCGGGGCCAAAGAACCCGTACTGGAAGGCGTTGAAGCTAGCCCCCTGCCCGCCCAGCGCCGCCGCCGCCGGCCTAGCAGCTGCTCCCATATGCGGCGCCGGTGGCGGCGACATGCAGACGGCTGCAGGGCTGGAGCCTGTGCCGGAGCAAAGGCCAAGCGCGGCTGTCTGTGCAGGCAGCTTTTCAAGCGGACCACCGCCGTAATCGCCGCCCGCGTTGTTTCCGTCCTCGGAGGGGGTCACGGCAAGGGCCGTGCGGCCCGAGGAGGACGTGAGCGCCAGGATCGCGGCGGTGGCAGGGCGATCGTTGGTGCCAGAGCTGCCCGCAGCGCGCTGCTCGCCCAACGGCTGCTGCTGCGTCTCATCTCCGCCCGAAGGGGAGCCACCAATGGTTGCAGCACCGGCATCGCTTGCACCAGCCATGGCGGCCTGGGGGCCACTGCCCGAGCGCGCTCCGCTGCTCGGCACATCTCCAGCACCCGAGGAACGCTCCGAGAATTGGGGACCTAACGACGAAGCGCTTGCCAGCTGCGGGCCCGGCTGTCCACCCTGCGCCTGCTGTTGGGCCTGGGCCTGCTGCGCGGCGCTCGCCAGGGACTGCTGCACCGCCTGGTGCAGCTCCTGCCCCGCCTGCAGCTGCTCCTGCTGGTGTTGCTGCTGATGCTGCGCCAAACGGCGCTCCTCCTCCGAGTACGCCTCAGCCAGAACCCCCACATCCTGCCCGGTCAACACGCCCAGCCAGCCCGAGGTGACCGCGGTCTCTACGCTGATGCAGTGGCGCGCCAGCTCCTGGCCGATGGACACCAGGATAGCCTTCAGGTCCTCCTGGCTGCTGGCACCCGCGGCCAGCCCCAGCCCCATGCCCATGTTAAGCCCCAGCCCGACGCCCATGTCATCCGCAGGGGCTGCGCCGCCCAGGGCGGCTATGTCCTCGGTGGAGAACTGGCTGCTGGCGAAGCTGCTCGAGCGGCCCACCACGCTGCTGCTGCCTGCGGGAAGCGAATGCCGGGCAAAGTGCTGCTGCTGCTGCTGCTGCTGCTGGGCCTGCTGGTTGTCCAGAAGCGCGTTGAGGTCCACAAGGCTCAGTCCCTCCACGTTCATGCCGCCCAGGCCTTGGCTGCTCATAGCCGTGGGGCCCTGCTGGCCGCCGGCCGACAGGCCCTGCAGCTGGGCCAATGCTGTCGATGAATCTGCAAACAGCATGGCAGACGCCGCAGCTGCGGCAGCGTTGAAGGTGGCCGCGTCAGAATCGGGGCCAGCAAAGCTGTTGTTGAACAGCATGGACCGCTGCTGCTGCATCTGAAGGCTGCTGGGCTGCTGCATGTGCGGCATTCCGGCCTGCAGCATGGCCTGCTGCTGCGGCGTGATGGGAGGCGGCGGCGGGGGCGGCGGGCGGCCGCCCGGGCGCATGCCTGACTGCTGCGGCTGCAGGACAGCGGGGGCGGAGTTGGCCGTGACGGGCACCTGGCTGCCGCCGAGATGCACGGGCTGCAGCCCGCCCAACTGGTCCACCGAAGCGCTTAGCCTGAACGGCGGCGCCAGGAGCCTCTGGCCACTCTGCTGCTGCTTCACGGCCTGGTTGAGGGCAGACTCGTTCAGCATGTGCAGCAGCGTCGCCTGGTCCATGACGGTGGTGGCCGTGGTCCCATCCGGGAGAGTGATGTTCACCACCTGCTGCTGGCCACCGCTGGAGCCCCCTAGACCGCTGCCCTGCGGTGGCGCACCGAACCCACCCGAACCTACAAGAATCGTCGTCTGCCGCTGACTGCCGCCCGTGCTTCCCGCGGAACCCAGCACCCCAGGCCCCATGCTAATGTTCATGCCGCTCACGAGCGTGCGGACCTGCTGCGCCTGCTGCTGCTGCTGCTGGAGTGCGTTGGGGCCCAGGCCCTGCAGCCCCGGCTCCTGGTGCTGCTGCTGCAGCATGTTGACCTTGTGCACCTGCTGCACGAGCGAGGCTGGCAGGCCGGCGGGAAGCACCGGCACGCCTCCCGCCGAGCCCGAGGAGCCGCTGCCGGCCGATGGCGCGGCGGTGGCAGACCGCACGCCAGTGACAGGGTTGTAGGTGGCCACGGTGCCCATCTTGGGGATCCGCACGCCCGTGCGAAGGGACCCGTTGGAGGCCTGCGTGGCGTACACGGTCTGCACGGAGATGGGGACCTGGACGGTGCCGTTGGGGTTGCGGGGCGGCCCCTGCAGCGGGATGGGCACGGGAGTGGGCCCCTGCACCTGCACCTGCACCGGTCCGCCGGGCCTCATAGCTACCGTTTGGTAGCTTGAGGGCGCCTGCATCTGCACGGGGATGGAGCGCACTCCGCCCGGGCCCGCTGAAAGGGCGTTGATGGGCTGCTGCTGGGTCATCATGACGTGCTGCGAAAAGGTGGGGAACGGACGGGAGGACGTGTCAGAAACAGAATGCGCCTCAACCCACCCTGCCGGGAACCCACATGCTAACGTGGACAACGCCGTCCTACCTGTGGCCGGGATCCAACGATGCTCAAGGGCTGGCTGTTCGTCGGTAGGGCCACCGTCTGCACGATAGTGGTATTAGGGTAGGGTTGACCTGCCTTCACGACGCGTGTCCCGGTGTTGAGCTTGTAGGCAGGCGCTCCACCAGGTGCCTGCTGCAGCTGCAGCATCTGGGTCTGCTGCTGCTGCTGCTGCTGCTGCTGCGAGGTTTGGAAGCCAGGCACTTGCACCAGCTGTTGACCTTGCTGCACCATCAACTGCAGCGGGCGCCCAGGCTGCGGGCCAGATACAGGTCGTTGCTGAGCTGAGGAGCCGCCAGTGGCCAAGAGGTTGCCTGTACTTCCATCGATAAAGGTGACCTGTTGTCCGCTGATGGGATTGAGGTTAAGCATCGGTACACTCACGACGTTCGATGGGGCCCGGCCCGCGGTTGCGACCTGACGCCCCGGGGCCCCCGTCGTGTTTTGCTGCCAGCCCCCATTGCCCGGCACGGATATGTAGCTTCCACCTACATATGCAAGGTGGCAACGAGGTCAGGAGGTCAGGCGCTTCAATCGCACGACGTGACGAAGGAAGGTCGGCACAAGCGAGTTTTCGCAGCAATGACATCAGGCAACCACAAAGAGGCAAATTAGAGTTGAAACACTGCTGTCGCCGATTTAGCAAGGCGCTCTTGCAGCAACAAATGCCCCGAAACACCATAGTCAGACGCACGCCATATGAGAGCACCTTGCAGCAGTTGCACGGCCTGCAGGTCTTGACTCCCCGTATACATTGCCCGGGCTGCCTATGCAGGGCAGGTCGAGTTTGGCAGCCTGAACGTCCAGGGACATCCAGAAATAAAGGGCCTTTAGCCACGACGCAAGCGCCCGGTACTCCCCCGAAACCGACGAGGACATTGACTAGAATAGCAGGCTGCAGGACGTGTTTGATGCTGGGCTAGGCGCCAAGAGGCACAAAGCAAGATTCCAGGCGTCCGTCCAGTCTCCGTTTTGCTCACCGTCACCGGCCTTCAAGTGATCTCACAGTGCACACACGTTCATCTTGCGGCGACTTGTGATGGCCTAGGCGCCCGAAACCGCCACTTCCCGATGAGGAACACAGTTCAGGGCCTGGTCAAAGAGCTTGGAGAATATAACAGATATCTGTCTCGTTACGTTAATTACAGTGGCCTTCAGTTCTGAAAAATCTGGATGCCTGGTGTCGCAAATGGCACACTCCCAACGGGTGGTTAATACGGGTGTGTTAGCACGGGATGTCTGTGTCTTCACGCCATGTAATATTGAGAGTTTGTGTTTGTACCTTGACAGCAGCTGTTGGGTAACCACTCCTATTACGATGGCCCACCAGTGGTGAACGATGGACCGGTGGAGCTTCTGTGGCGAAAGGGTGCAGGTCCATGCAATCCAAAATTGGTATAGCACTGCTAGGCAACCAACATGGGGCCTTAAGAGACCCTATACGTTGGCTAACTGTGACTGTGTAGACGGTGACAGTGTGACTGTAATATGTTGGGATACCATGCCACAACCCCGCAGCCGTCACTGTTTACTAATCCACAGTCGCAGGAGCTCATTGGCCGGCGCTGCAGACTTGCGTACGTTTTTGGTATCGCTTCAGGCTGGGCTGGAGTTCACGTGCCAGAGCTTCCCCAGCGCTTGTGCAGGCTGCTGATAATATCTTTTACAGTATGCGTTCGGCGATGCACGGCTTTAAGAATTTAGTGGGCGTGGTTAGCAGAGTCCCACGCGTCGCGGCTTTCAGGCAACGTCTCGTGGGCCTTAGGTGTCATGCCGTTTCCCCATGTGCCTTCCAGTGTGCCTACCAGCAGAGCGACTAGATGCCCAATGTCGTCCTGTTGATGTTTGCCCGCGTCTGCTAGCTTGATATCTGCTCTTGTGGAGGTTCCTTTCCTGCCCTCACCGCGGCTGGCTGACTGCCTGATGTGAAAACTTCCGTTTCTTAGGACCCGGTGCTTCCTGGATGGCCTGGTAATGCCCCTGGTACGCTTAAAACAGCTTCGCCAGGAATGCCATCACAGGTCGGCTCCAGGTATCGGTATGGGGGCACGGGCCACCAACTAGCACAATGTTTCCCAGGCGATGGCCAGGTCACGGTCGGTGGGGCCCTGTGGCTCGCCTACTTCTGCAAGCCCTGTCTCCCAGTTGGCATGGGGTCTGGGCTCCGGAAGGGGACCAAAAACTGTAAGACCGGACATACGTACGGTCATTTGTGCAGCACGCAGCCGAATAACGCAAGACCGTTATGTACAGTGCACGTGAAGTGTGAGCAGGTACTGCAGCAGGAACTGCCCACGCCCCACACGGTTTCTGGGCACCTCGCCTGACCAGCGCGGCAAGGGCGCCCGCACGCATCTTGTGCTCTTGCCCCAGACGCCGTTGTGCACGCACGCAGAAGCATACGCCCCCGCCAAAGCCAAAAACGGGCTCACCAACCGGCGCGCCGCTACCTGCCGTACACCTCCTGCAGCTGACACGTGCCACGTGTGGCACGCCACGTGTCAATCGGCGAGGTCCCGGAAGTCGAGCTGCGTCTCCACCACCGCGGCGGTGTGGTTGCGGCCGGCCGACACCGCCAGCGCCCGCCACGGCCTGTCCCGCATGTACGATGTGCGGTTGTCGTAGAAGCGGTGCTTGCTGGTGTGCATGCGGGTGATGGGCTCGGGCGCCCAGCGGTCCAGGTCGTCGCCGTGGCCTAGCTGGCCTGCGGGGGCCCCACGGGTGCGGGGTGGTGAGCAGCGGGCGGGGGGAGAACTCAAAAGGGCAATGCGGGAGAGGGTTGTGGACGGGGTGCTTGCTGGGTCGGGGCGGACATTGGCAGGAATTACGTGAGGTGGGAGGTGGAGCTGCAGGGACGTACGGTCCAGGATGGGGGTGACACACGCTGGGGTGGAGGGATCGGGCGTTCAGGGCAGGCAGGCGGGCAGGCGGGCAGGCCACAGGCGAACCAGCGCTATCAGTAGCGCGCGGCAGCGTGGCAGCACGCATACATGCGAGCGCGAAAGCTGCAGTTCAGCGCGCCACGCATTGGCAACAGGCCGCGCCGTCCTCACCCTCGCACACCCCACGAGCCCACGTCCGCCAACACGCTTCTCCCACTGCCAGCCTCCACACCCCCGCTGCACCCCCACCCACCCGCCCCAAGCTCCCCTTCCTAACGCCCCACGCACCTCCTCCATAGTCCTGGAACATGCCGGCGCCCGCCGCCCCCGACCACCCCCACGTCCACAGCCGCCCGTCGTGCCCCACCGCCGCCGAGTGCTTCCACCCCACCGCCACGCCACGGCACATGGGCAGCCCCTCCACCAGCCGCGGCTGCTGCGCCACGCGCTGCCGTACGACGTCGGTTCCGGAGCCCAGCGAGCCGTGCTCGTCCGTGCCGAAGGCCACCACCCGGCCGTCGCCCACCACCGCCAGGGAGTGCAGCTGGCCGATGGCAAGGGCGCTGGCGGAGGGCAGGGAGGCAACCTGGTGGGCGGAAGCGACGGGAGGAAGTTCAGGAAAGTGAGGGGAGGACAACGTGGACCACGGTTGGTCAGGCCGCTGGCTCGGGGGCGGGAGGCAACCCGGGAAGGACGGGGTGTGTGGGTTGGGCAAGCGAGCATGAGATGAAGCGCACCAGCGGACCACCCAGATTGCACGAGCTCGGGAGGGCCATGGAAGGCTACTGTATGGAGGAGAGGCGCGCAGGCGGGATGGATCGGCACGGACGTGTGCGTACAAGGGCGAGCCAAAGCGTCTTCTGGCCCACCAGCCGCTTCATACCACCAAACCAGCAGCATCGATAACCAACGAGTAGTGTTCAGCATGGCCACACTGTGCGTGTAGGCACCTTCCAGGCGCCTCCTCGTAATGCTAAGGCGGCTCTCGAATGGCCACTGCCCCGCACTCACCCAGGCCCCTCCCTGGCCCCTCCCCACCGCACCCTTACCTTCACCGGCGCCATCTCGTTAGCCGCCCGCCCCGTGCCCAGCTGCCAGTAGATGCCGTGCCCCCACGCGTGCGTCCCGCCCGCCGTGTCCACCGCGCCCGAGCTGAACGGCCCCGCCACCACGCCGTGCACCCGCACGCCCGACAGCGGGCGCAGCAGCCGCGGCCGCAGCTCCGTGGGGGCGTAGCCGTGCACTGGATCGGGCAGGAGCGGCGGCGGGCGCTGTGAGTTGGTGCTCCAAGCAAGGAACACAGCGTGCTGTACAGTGCACGCGCCTGGTTGCTGCTGTGCAAGGCTGAGGGAGGCGCGTGGGCGGGGTGCACGGAGCGCCATGGCGACACGGGCTGCGCAGGCAAGCACACCGTGGTGGACAAGACAGTGCTGATGCTGAGCCAGAGCTTGAGCGTCCCGTCGGTGCACCACCACCGTTCGTCCAAGAGACGTGGACAGACCAGCGCTGGCCGCTGCAAGAGATGTTGCGCGAAAGTGCGGTCCCGTTGATGTACCCGTGCCTCGTTCTCAGGGCCGGCCCACCTGCCCCGTGGCCCAGGGCGCCCTGGTCCCCTCGCCCCCACGAGTAGACCTCCCCCTTGCTGGTGAGGGCCAGAGAGTGCTGGTCCCCGGCCGCCAGCTGAGTCACGCCCACGCCTGCGCAGGGGGCGGCAGCAGCAGCAGCGGGGTCACAGGCGCCGCCGGACGTGTTGTGGACGGCTGTGCACTGTGAACCCGGGAACAGACGTGTGGTGTTACAGGGGCAGCAAAGCAAACCCTTGTGGCCACATACGGTCCCTGCAAGCGACGGGCCCGCGCAGCATCCTCACGTGATCCTTGCCACTTCAGCAGGAGAAGACTTGATCCGGCCGATCACGCATTCGTCCCGTCTGCTTGTCACGCACGCACGCGAAAGCGCAACACACGCAGGCGAAAGCGCACCGACACACATGGCGAGGCCAAAGCCGTGCGCCCCGACCCACCCGACAGGCCCTTGACCAGCCGTGGCTCCACCTGGCGGTTTTCCGACGGCTGCCCGATGCCCAGTGCGCCCTCCCCCGCCTGGCCCCACGCCCACACCTCCCCGGCGGCTGCGGGGCGCAGGAGGTGGTGCACATCGGAGCGCATTGCTACACTGCCCATCCTCAACATGCCCCAGCCGTGGCATGGAAGAGATAATATAGCGAAGGTGCGTACCGCCATATTCCATGCCATATTCCATACGCAGTGAGAAACTGTTTCCTGTGTCAAGACGATGTGGCAAGTATATGCACATGGCATGTGGCCGCCCCCTTCCCCCGGCTTCCCCTCGCTTGCCACCGTCCCTAACAGCGCTGGCGGGAAGATCTCTCACTTGTCAACGCCAGCGTGTGGTGGCCCCCAGCCGCCACGGCCGCCACGGGGTCGGGCAGCCCAACCTCGATAGGGGCCTGCGGGTTAAGGAGCGAAGAGTGGGGGACGGCAAGGGAGAGGGAAGGCAGCGCCCTCGGGCGCGGGCGGTGGGATGCAAAGCTGTAGCCGTGCACTCCCGTCTGACGGCACGTGTAAGCAGCTGTCACGTCGCTGGCCTTATGTCAGGACAAGGGCTTTCGTTTGCGTACGGTTTCTCCCCACACACATAGGCAGGCTGCTCTCCGTCCTGCAGTAATGTGACACTGCATATGGCAAGATGGCGCGCACATCACCGGGCAACACAGGAATGGGAAGCAGGGGATGCAGCAGGTACTCGTACTTGGCGCCAATGCTCACCGCCACATATTTGTCTTCTTGACTGTGCCCCAACTGCCCGTACGAGTTGAGTCCGAATGTGAATAATGTGCCATCCTCTGAGGCCGGGGTAGACCAGTGAGGCAGCAGGGGGAAGTGTCAGGTACCCCAGAGCAGCAGGGGGAAGCGTCAGGTACCCCAGAGCGGCTCGGGGAACGGCGGGGTGCATAACGTACATGTGTCACAAAGGCTCGCAACCACGGCCTAACGAAGCCGATGCGCTGTTTCCTCATTCCAACCATGATGTTTTGCCTGGTCTCGTGCTGTGTTGCATGTCCCCACGCACGGTCCGCCCTCAGGCCTCCCCAGTGCGGTCGCCCCAGGCCCTTCACCCCGCCCCTCCTGCCAGACCCCTACCTGTCACCACCGCTGTGTGTGCCCCGCCGCACGACACTGACTTGATGGAGTAGCCCGCGAGGCTAGCAACGATTCGGGGGAACAGCTGGCTAACAAGAGGGAAGCCATGTCCCAGGCGACCGTCAGCAGCTGTCCCAAACGTGACGAGCACACGGCTTAGTGCCTTGGTCATCAGCGCCGCATAAGACTAATTCAGTATCTAATCAAGTTGGTTTAAAGTTGCACACGATTGTGAAGACGTTGGGCACGGGCGGGTTTCCATGGGTGCCGCTGACGCAGTGGCCGCGTCGCACTACGAAGTTGCGTTACTAATAGAAGAACGAGGTTGTATAGGCAGCAAAATTGCAATGATGAGTATGGACCAGCACCACGCATGGCGCTCGATAATCGGTTGGCCCAGTTTGGTTGCAGCTACGACGGCCACGTGGCACAGCTGCTTTACCACACTCACCGGGTTGTCACCGTGTCACCCTCGTTGTTGAGCGTCCCAGCACCAGCTGGCGGGCGGTTGGAGGCACGACCAGGGGTTGCGCCGGGGGACCGAAGCTGCTGTATCACAGAGGACTAGTCGGTGGCAGTGAGGCAGCTGGCCGCCGGCCTCCCCACCCCCCTGCTTCAGCCGTTGTGTTGTGTGAAATGGGTTACAGGTAAAGAGACGGGAGGTAGCAGGCCAAGCCGTGATCCGCGCCAAGCAGGAGCTTGTCGCAGAGGCAGGGTAGCTCTGGCCCCATGCAGGTGACCACAACATACAATATTGCCCGCGACGTTGCCTGGAAGTGTGCAGGACGATATTGCGGCTGACCCGTACTTGCCCGTGCACATGCGAAGCGGTTCCCTGTCACTGGGATATCACACGTCCAATGACAAAGAACCCCCTAACAAGTTGCACAGATAACCTTCACAATAGGGTAACGGGCGCAGGCGTGGTGGCATGCACTTACGAGGTGCGACCGGTGGCGCCTGCACAGTATACGCGCCAGCTAATTCCTGGTAGCACATGTCAGGTGTGACACAAGCCGCAACACTGCACCAAAGAACCCTGTCCAGCTCACAGATCTCCACAGCAGGCCGACCGCATAAAGCACACTGAGGAGAGGAGCTTACCAACAGGCAAACACCAGTTCTCAGCACTTTGCCACATCACCGGCCGCCGTCCGCAACACCGCAGCACTCTGTTTGCCACAAGGCCTTTTCCTTCAGTCCCGCCTGCCGGATTTGAAGAGCCAAGCCACCATCTGCTACAGGCGCACCAATTGTCACTCAGTGTTACAACCGGCACGTCCTGGTTCATGGCTCCTCGCCCTTTGCACAGCAGTCTGGGGACCCTTCGGAAGCCCGTGCATCATCAGGGGTCAAGCATGCCCCTTGCATACGGCCCATATGCGAAGGTAATGGAACCACCAAGGGTCTCCAGGAGGGAGCAGCTGCAGCTCCGGCGGCGTCTTGCTGCGCCATGTCAGCGGCATAGCACTAGGCGGCGTGGTGGCAGACAAGTAGTCGCCGTGCGTCGTGCTACGTGTATTTTGACAAGCTAATGGCAAAAGCCGCAACATTCTTGGACGGGACTTGGTCTTGGCGGAGTGGTGGACTTGTCCGTCATCGACTCCAGCAGCAGCAAACCGAGCTACATGTATGTTGCCGCTGGTGACGTGTGGGAGAGGCACCACCGCAGGACTCCGGGAAGAACGGCTGCTGCCGCGCGTGGGACACGTCAGGGGCCCGTGAGGCGGGTTGAACGAAGCGGGGCGCAGAGGTCAGCGGTGGACGGAACTGGCACTGATGCTGCTGCGCTGTCGGGGCGCTGTCGCGCTGGCTCGAGCGCGGCTTGCTCTGACGGCTTGCATGGGCGGGGCAGCTCCAACCGGGGTGGGCCATGGTAGGGCCGTAGGTGCTTGTCACTCATCAGCGCGAAGCACCACCACTACCGCCTGCGCCTCTGGGTGCAACGGCAGCCAGCACCTCCAGGTTGACGGTGGGCAGGTGGACTCCACGGTGTGCCGGTAGGTGACGTGCCGTGGAGGGGCAGGCTGGCGGCGGGGCAGGAGCCTGTGTCCGTACTGCCGTGTGTGCAGGACGGCTGGCTAGGGTTCCATGCGGGCCAGCAGCTGGTGCATCTCCTCCGCCTGGGGGCGGTGCTGCGTAAGTGTGGATTACAGGAGGGGCAGGGGGGTAGGCATCAGTAGTTCGGGCCGGGATAAGCGGGAACGGAGCCGTGTCGTTCTAGGCTTCAGTGTAGTATGGTGGGAAAGGTAAAACTAGTGGGAAGGTGCCCTTCACAGCAAGGCTTGATTTCAGGTGGCGTGCAGTTCAGAGGGTGCGGTACGGTCTAGACCTGCTGAATCCCTGCTGGTACACACCTGGGCGCTGAACTTGCCCCGCCGGAGCTGCTCCGCACTGTGCGCCATGGCTGCCTTGCGGCAGCGGACGAGATTGCCTGCGCGTGCAAGCAAGTGGGGCACACACAAGCAGCTGCTGGTAACAGCACTCGCTGTCAAGGCAGCGAGCGTGCGCGGCGTGTCGTCTTTTACAGTCGGAGAAAACCGTCAGCACGACGACACTCTTTGCGTCCACTGCACACCGTACTTGAAACCGCTGAACGTATCTGAGCCTTCCATTGCCCTTGTGCCCCACCTGCAACCCGCACCAGACGCATGGCCACCCGCCGCTGCCGCAAGTCTTTCATCATTGCCAGGCTGCTAACCACCTGGCGGGGGGAGGGCAGTGGGAGGGGAGAGAGGCTGCCCCTATCCTGAAACTGAGGCAGGACGTGGGGCAAATGATGTGCGTAGTGCACAACTTATCTGTTATCTGCATGGCGTCTGCCAGTGAGCGGTGCGCTCGATGCGGGGCATAAGTCCTGGGGCTGATGGGGAGGTGACAGCGCACCTTGTCGACCTCGGCCGTTGCCACACGTATGACGCACGTGTTGGTGTACGGGCTGTAGTATCGAACTGCGGCACAGTGTCAGGATACGGGAGATGAGAATCGGGTCAGTTCGCACCATGCCGGCGGTGCAACAGTGTGCACGAAAATAATGACTTGTTCAGCTCACGCAAGGAGAGGGGTCGGCACAGTCTGGCCCTTGGGCCCTTTGCTGCGGCATGGGCCCCAGTCCCCGAGACACACCCCATGCTCCGAATGGGGCCTTCGATCCCATGCGGCGATCAGGACGCTGTCGATGCGGGACCCTCAGCGGCTGTCGCGCCGTAGCCTTTGTTTTGGTCCTGAAATTTGGTAGCCCTTTGGCCTTACGGCACGTATGGGCGTTGCACCTGCCAAGTGCAACATACCGGTATACCACAGCGTGCAACAGCTCACAAGGGGCCCGTCACCCACCTTGAAGGCTCGTCAGGGAAGCCCCCAGCCCGGAGTCTCCAAAGTTGGCGACGACGGAGTCACGGACTGCGTTCAGTACTGTCATCGCATCTGCGCCGAGGGGTACGAGGTGTGGTGCGGGGGGTTCCTGGGTCCCACGTGACCTGCATGGCCAAGGCCGCACAGCCTTCCGGCCAAGACGCACGCTCGCGGCTTGCTTTAGCCGGCCGAACGTGTATATAAGTTGCAAGATGACGGTTGTTGTGACACACTTGGTTACATGCATGCGGAGCTGGGCGGCCGTGGGGGTTGCAGGCAAGGGTGCAGATGGTTGCAGCGCACGCTGCAGGCTTAACCTCCACGGCTCCATGCGACGCCGCCCCTATTGGGCCGCTACGCCCCATTGCAGCCTTGATGCGACTTACTCATGGACGTGTCTACGCTGCAATCCCTCCAGGCCACGTCAACGAGCAGCCACCTGGTGAGATGCAAACATGACAGTTATACGCTAAGCAAACAACCGAGTGCGTTACATCACTACATCTTGCCGAGGGGCACCTGTTCTTAAAGCGAACCATCCTAGAACTACTATAAGCGGCGGTCACTTGACGACGTGTGGCAGGCTCGAATGGGTCACTCGAGACGAGCCAGGCTTGCGCACTTGTCCTGGCTACTTGGTTAACGATGTAAATGTCTAGCTCCAAGGCAACGTTGCAGCTGAAGGGCGAGCGCATGCGGGCCACCTTCAGGCTCATGCGCCGTACCAATGCTGCGTGCTGGCGCCACGGGGCTCCAGGCCGGTGCACGCCGACCTGTTATCATGCAACACCTGCCAAGGATGCAAACCTTGAACTGTTCGGTTCTCCGTGGTGTGTTCCTATGTTGCACACTTGCAGAGTGAGGTGCTCTTGGGGCCGTCCGGTGGAGCCAGTACCTGCCAGTAAATCCCCTTCTCATGGCCAGTTCAGTTTTTGCTCACTTGTCGGATGCAAAGCACGTGAGAACGGGTGTGTGGCCCCTTGAGGAGTACATGAACAGTGTCAACACGATTCATGCTCTTGCGTGCAGGAAGACACGAGGCTTGGCCATACGCATGCAGTAGTAGCACGCCCGGGGGCACGTGCATAGGCGTGCAGTCAAACTCTTCAGGGCTCCTGAGCTCCTGAGCCATAGGGTCACCAGATGCAGGACTGCCAATCGTGGTGCGCATCTTTCAGTGGTCATGTCGACAAGCACCATGCAAGGGGCCGTCCAGCAGTGTGGCATCTGGCATGGCACATAGATGGCAGCTGCCAGCCTGCTGTAGTACGACTGGACATGGCCGAACGGCTTCCGGCGCTGCGCTCTGTTCTGCGCACTTACAAGTTCCATCTAACAATAAGTGCATGGATTACGCCTGCTGCTCTGACTGCCCAACCTTATGAGCGCCTACACTCGGCTGCAATTGAGCGCCGGAGGGCCCGTTGTCGCGACTCGCGCGCCCGTAGAGCCGCGGTGCAGTCAGAGCACTTTAAATGCTATACGTAAGCATAAAAGCACCAATTTCTGGAGGCCTTTCAGCGGCTGCGATGTGGGCCCCGCCAACGTCCCTCGGGCGGCTGCTACCTCCCCGGGGCCACGCGTCCCCACCCCCAAACGCCACAGTGGCATGGCTGCCGCGGCCACACCAGCATCCGCAGAGGCAGGTCTTCATGACCTAGATGACCTAGAGGACGCCGGGGATATTGAGAGCTTGCGTGTGTTATTGTCAGCGGCAGGAGCCACGCCTGCCACATGGTCTGGGCGTGGGCTGTACGGCCTGGCAGGCGTACGGCACCCCCAGGACATGTGGGACCTCGCGGCCCGCATGCTGGGCCTCGCTGGCAAGCTGCGGGGTGAGGTGGAGCGCTCAGCGGAGAAAAATGCTGCAGCGGAGCAGGAGCAAGGTGAGGTAGACAAGGTGCTCAATTTTGGGCGACTGCAGCAGCTGGCGCAAGTCACACGGTGTGCGCTGCACACGAACATGTCAGCCCCTGAGCAAGGGGTTGGCTACAGTAACGCAACCAGAGCTTCTATGATAACACCTCCAACATGCTCCGTTGAAGTACCACGTACCAACTGTAACCCCAAGCCGCATACATGCCGCCTGGCACATTGCCGCGTTGTGTCAACGGCGTGCAGGGCCGCAGCGGCAGCAGGCGCTGCGAGGGGAGCGGGAGCGTGTGCTGCTGCTGTCCCGGCAGCACCACATGCTGGTCACGTGGCTGCGGGCGCCCGCCCAGCACTGCGCGGCGCACCACCCGGGCGAGCTGTGGCGGCAGGTGGCGGCACGCGTGGCGGAGCGGGTGCAGGTGGGTGGGGACGAAGGGGGTGAGGGGCAGGGGAGAGAGTTCCTGTTCAGGGGTTGCAAGCTCGCGGCACGAGCAGAGCTTTCGCGTTCTGCAGGGTGGACGTGCTCGAGCTCCTAGCTGTTGGTGGGGCAGCAGACACGTTTGTGCATGGCCATGTCCTGCACTTGCGCGGCTTGGCCGAAAGCGTACAAACCAGGGCGGTCATCTGTCAAACAGCTGTCAGTGCGCGTTGCTGGGATCATAGCTGGCCCAACAACGCGTGGGACTCCTGACCTGGCTGCCCCCTTCCCGCAGGCTGCCGACGACCGCATGTGCCGCCTGCTGGCCGCGCACCCGCTGTGGCCATCCCACCAGCTGGACAGCAACCCCAGCACGCAGCAGCAGCGACATGAAAACCCGGCACTGCAGCAGACCGTCACACAGGCCCAGGAGGCACAGGTGCCCGCGCAGCAAGGCGCGCAGCCAGCTGCAGCTGCCAACCTTGCAGCCCAGCCCCACCAGGAGGAGGCAGACGTGGCGCAGCTGCTCCGCCTGGTGGCCATGGGCGTGGACAAGGCCGAGGTGCTTGACCAGGAGGGCTACGTGGAGCTAAGACACCTGCAACAGCTAGAGGAGCTGCTGCTGGAGCGGTTCCGCGGGCAGCTGGCCGACCCGTGGGTCGCGGGGTCTCCCCTGCCGCTGGTGGTGCTGCACGGCAGCGAGGTGGCGGGGGACGAGCTGCTGCGGGCGCACGCCACACCCGCCACGCCCCTGGAGGTGGAGGCAGCCTTGGGGGCAGCAGGGAGGGGAGGGGAGGGGGAGGAGAACAGAGCAGGGGAAGGGAGCAGAGGCGGGGGAGGGGAGGGGGAGGGGGAAGCGGAGCAGGGGATGGGGAGGGGTGGGGGAAAGACGGATGGCGGTGCAGGGATGGAGGTGGATATGGCGCCGCTGGCGGCGGCGACGTACCGGGCCCGCGTGAGAGGTGGGTAAGGAGTGGGCGAGGAGTGATGGGGTTACCGAGTGTGTGAAGCAGGTGGGTTGGCGAGGGGAAGGGAACGGCTTTGGTGCTAGAAAGGCAGACGCGGGGGAGGGGAGGTTGAAGTGGAGGTCCGTGGTCTGACGTCCGGCTATAGGCAGCGGCACTGATTTGCAGTCGATATGGCTGTTGTCACCCCGCTCCTAGGCCTGCGCCTTCTTGTGGCCCCTCTCACTCCGGAGGTGAGCGACACCCTTGGCTGTTCGCAGGCGGCCAGCTGTGGTCTGTGCGGCTGACGGGGCCGCTGGCGGTGCAGCTGCTGACCAGTCACCCCAGCATCGAGGTGAGGCCTCAACGATGCAGGACCGCCTCGGGCCGAGGAATGTCGTCACTGCACAGCGACAACCACAGGACGTCACTAAAGCTAACCTGCGTCTGTTTGGCAGCGTTGCGAGCCTCCGCCTCCTGCCGCCGACGGCCCACAGGTTGCGTTCATGGGCATGTGCCAGAGCGCCCCACAATGTGCAACGTGAGCACGAGAGCCACAGGCGCCCTGCCACACATCGAAGACTCAACTGTCCCCCTGTTACCCCTCGCTCCCCTTCCCCTCCCGCCAGGTCCGCCGGGCCGTGCACTGTGTGACCCAAGGGTCGCAGGCCGCCGCCACGCTGCGGCTGATGGACACGCTGCGACCGCTGAGGGACGATGTGGCCGACTGCTACAACCAGCCGTCGTACGCACACTGGCGCACGGCAGGATCCGTAGCAGGTGGGCGGGGCGGATTGCTGGCTCATGGGGCTCAGCAACCAGTTCCGCAAGGAGTGCATGTCTTTTGTGTGCGTGTAGCCGCTACGGGCGCCCAGAAGCCATGATGGATGGACATACGCCGGAACCGCGCCATCTCACGCGTCACGTCAGTCAATCACTTCACACTCTCAGAGTCTCACAAGCGCGACACGTTTTTTTGTTTGCAGTCGGGCTCAAAATGCCACAGGGTTCCCGTTATTCATGCATGCTGCACACCACGCACTCCGCCCGCAGGCTGCCCCGCCGCCGCGCTGTCCTTTCTGGCCGACCTGCTGGCGGCAGTGCGCGGCCCCGCGGACGCCGAGGTGCAGCAGCTGCAGCGCCTGGCCGTGCACCTGCACGTGGAGGGGGAGGACGGGGAGGGGGAGCAGGGGCTGTTCGCGGGGCGGGGGCCGGGGGCGGAGGCGCGGGAGACAGAGGCGGGCGGCGCGGCGCCTGCGGATCCGCTGGAGCTGACCGGTAGCGTGGATTACCTCAGGTGATCGGGTGGTGTCAGCTGGCAGGCGAGTAGTGTCCTGCGGGCTCTAGTGATAGCGTGGCACTCACCGTGTGACATGCGGCGACATCCAGGTGTTGCTGTGTGTGCGGTAGTGATGGCGGCAGGGTGTCTTGCACCTGCCTGAGCCCCATCCGCACCCGACTAGCCTCTATGGAAACCCATAACCAGCTAACGGCCGCTAAGCTGACGCAAGCACCCCGCCTCCTTTGCACCACCCCTCGCAGCGACCTGCAGCGCGACCCGGGCCTCAGCGCCGAGGAGTGGGGCGAGCTGGCGCCCTTCTTCACCGTGCGCACCCTGCTGGAAGGTGGGAACTGGGTTGGACAACAAAGCAGCAGCGAATCAGCTCGCAAGGGTCCCCAACTCCTCAGCCGCGCATGCTGCACCCATCATGCTGCCCGGTATCCATCCTAGACCTTGCTTCTTCCCCTGCTTTGCCACTTCCTTTGCATAGCCCACACGCTAGCTTAATACCTCTATCCTTATGCCTTTCCCCCGTGCGCACCACGGCCAAACACAGTGGGACTTCCCAAACTATTCCCGGACACCCACCCGCAGGCCTGAGCCGCGCGGTGCTGTCCCGCGTGCTGTCCCTGGAGCTGCGGCCCACGGCCCTGGGGCAGCACGAGGGCTGGGGGCAGCAGCCGAGGGCAGTCACAAGGTGGGAGTTGCGGCAGGCGGCCGCGGCACCCTCCATTCCTGCTGCTGCTGGTGCTGGCGGCATGCGTGCTGGTGCTTTGCCATTATCTGAGGCAGGAGCGGCACGGTCAGGGGCCACGGCCGGGCGCCGGCTGCGCCGCAGCACTCCCGTCGGCGGCAAGAGCGGCAAGGAGGCGCAGGCAGCAGAGGGGCCTGGGGCGTCAGCAGCTCCGGGTGCTGCTGCTGGCGCTCCCGCGCCGGGGCAGCTGCTGGGTGTGTGTTACGTGTACCTGGACCCGGACTGCGCGATGCCCTTCACACAGGTGGTCAGGTGGGTGTGGGCAGCTTGAGCGGGCGAGTGGGTAGGTATGGAGGCCAGGGGGTAAGGCGCGGTTGCGAATGGGAGGTAGGCTAGGTGCAGGAAGTAGCGCTGCCGTACAAGCAAACGGCCCGCACCGCTCGCAGTGCTGTTCCGAGGGGTACGCATCACCATCCAACTAGCAACACAGCTTGCCCTCAAGCCGTGTCCTCCAACGGGCAGCACCTTTAGCATAGCACAGCCATGCTTTGCTACTGTGTGCTAACACACTCACTGCTAACCCACGTGATGCGCAGGTACGGGTTTGTGAATCACAGCAGCTGGACCACGGCAGCTGGGGGCGACAACCCCGCCGGATCCACCAGTTTCCAGCCGCCCGAGCAGTCCTTCACCGCCCTCACTGAACTTGGGAAAGAGAAAGGACACGGGGAGGCGTGGGTGCCACACGTGGTGCTGCACCTGCCCGCTAGCGAGGTGGAGTGCGCAGTGGAGGACGAGGAGGAACAGGAGGGGGAGCAGGGCGAGATGCAGGGCCACACTCAGCAGCAGCGGGAGCAGCAGCAGCACCTGCTGCTGAGTCACGCGGGCATGGTGCGGACGCTGGTGCACGAGCTGGGCCACGTGCTGCACCTCATCCTGTCCAGCCGGTGGGGCCGTGGGAGAGAGGGAAAGGGGGGAAAGGAGGGCTTGGGGGCTGGTGTGATACGGGGTGGATGGCCCTCATGGCCCTCGGGAACGAGTCAACGGGATAGGAGCACGCCCGTTGACCTTTGCTTGTTGCTGGTAGTTTACCCGTACACATGCACTGCTTTTCAGAGGCACACGCGCCCTTGCACGTTCCGGTGCCTGCCCACCTTCACACCTCGCATGCTGCTTGCCGCCGGCCCACATGCAGTTCGCCGCCCACCGCCGTGGCTGGCCATCCCTGGCAGCCAACGTCTTCCCCCTGAACACACCTGCCTCCTTGCCATGGCCCCCAGTCCCGGCTCTCCCCCCGAGGCGTGCGCCTGCCACAGCTCCACCGACCTGCTGGAGCTGCCCTCGCACCTCCTGGAGCGGTGGGCGGCCGACCCACACACCCTCGCGCAGGTGGCCCGCCACGCCCTCAGGTGGGGCTCTGGACCTCCACTGCCGAGCTGACCTTGCAGTGCACCAGTCGCAACCGCCGTAAGGGTTGCCTTTTTAAGGTTACGCCGCACTTTTGATGCGCTGCTCGTGTAGGCGCCGCTGCACTTCTTCCTCTGCACGTGACTAGGCTGTGCACTGCTACCCTCCACTCCTGCCTATCTTCTAAATGACACGTTCCCCGCCCTTGTTCTGTCCCCACCGTCCTCTGCCGCAGCGGCGCCCCGCTGCCGCCGCGCTACTGCGCTCGCGTGGCGGCCGCGACGCGTCGGCAGGGCACGTGGCTGGAGGTGCAACAGCACGCGCTGCTGGCGGCCGCAGACCTGCTCATGCACACCAACGACGCCGTGCACCTGGCCAGCCTCCGACCCATGGGTCACTCCACCACCACCACCACCACCACCCCTGCAACGTCTCCCCCGCAAGACACCGCTACCACACGCAGCTCCCTTGCCACCTCCCAGCACGCAGCCTCGCGCCCTGTGGCCAGCCAGGACCTGCGCGGGGACGCGGATGCGGCTGGCCCCGGAGGCTCCCCGCCGCAGTGTCCGCCGGGCGTGCTGCACCCTCCCTCCACCGCCACAGAGGTTCTGGTGGGTGCGCTGTGGGCCCGCCACTCGTCGCTGCCCGGAGGCGCCTTCGCGCCCAGCCGCCACACTATGTCGCTGCTGCCGGGGCTGCTGCACAACGCGGGGGCCATGTACGCATACCCCATGGCGCAGGTAGGGTTCAGGATGAAAGGTTACAATAAAAGGTGGTCTGGAACGTTTTCGGTTCTGCACCTCCGTGTGTGCGCGCGCTCGGACTGTGTTCAGTTTGTCGTTGCGGATTGAGAAGATGGCTTGTACGCTCGAATATGCTCAGGGTACACCGGCAAGAGCACCGGCGTTGCCCTCACGCACAGAGTAAACCCCAGCGGCATTGTGCATACCAAGCACCCTGCCTCCTCAGCACGCCGCAAGTATTGCCAAGTCACCCACTTCTTTCTTTTGCTTTGCAACCGCAGATCGTGGCGGCCGCTGTCTGGGAGCGTTACTTCTCCGGCGGCTGGGACGCGCCGGCGGCGGCACGTGGCGGTGCGCTGCTGCGCCGTGAGCTGCTTGAGCGGGGGGAGGCGGCGGCGGGGGCGCGGGCGGTGGAGGCGCTGCTGGGGCGGGGCAGCATGCGGGTGGTGGTGGAGGAGGAGCAGGGTAAGGGGGAGGGCGGGGACCCGGCGGCCCGGCTGCGTGGCTGGGTGCCGGACCTGGCGCATGAAGCGTTCCAAGGGATGGACCTCCTTGTGTTTTGATGTTGGGGACGTGCGCATGACAGTCCATGAAAGTACTTGCAAGTGCAGAGGTTGACGCGTGGAGGTTGAGTGGGGCGTGTGGGAGGAGGAGCTGTGGGGTGCCCCGGCGTGTGGGTGGCGGTGGTGGAGACTGCTGGGAAGGCGTGCGGAGGTGATGGTGGGCGGAGAGGGGAGGGGGACGGGTGGGGAACTGGGTGCCGAGCCTGGCGAACAACAGTCCCTTTTGGCCTTTTTGACATGCGGACAGTGTGGACGTAGCATGCAGACAGGCGTATGCTCTCCCCTGCTCTCCACCGGCGCACTTGGTCGTGTGCGGTTGGAGCCAGCGACTACCGTCGACATGGGTGATGACTCCTGGCGTTGTGAGCGGGGTGTTCGTACGCCGTGCCCTGCAGCGTGCAGACCAAGCTTGGGGGAAGATTTGACAAGGCGTGCCTCCAGTTTCTGCCACAGGGGCAACGCTAGACATGTGGTCAGTGCTGTCCAGGTGCTGCAAGGGTTTGACCCCAGAGAGATGGCCACTGTTTTCCTTGCGTTTGGTGCACTGGTGTGCATTGTGTGCGGAGCTGCGGACGTCACTTGCTGTGGCCATTGGGTTTTGCTAGCTGAGAAGGCATTCCAGCTAACGCAGCATGAAGGCTAGACCCTCGAGGATGCCAGTGGCAGCAGGCGGCGACCATGACATGTCGTTGTCAACGCATCCTTCGCAAGAAGGATTATACGCTTTGTGGCGCTGTGGCTGCAGAGCCGCACCAGCCAGCTCTGGTCTTGCCGCCGTCACCGCCGCCTTATTGAAACCCTGTTGCTTACCCAAACCGCAGCATGCTCCGTGCGCTGCTACCAGCTAGACCACCTCCTGCTTGGCACCTTCAAACGCCCCAAGCGCATGCCTTGCCACTTGGAGGCTGGTACACAAGGGCCCAACACCTCGTCCCGCGACGCTGCCTCACTCCATCCGAGCAAGCGCACCATTAGTTTCTTCACGTCCAGTCACCCCGCAACAGTCGAGCCCCCAGTGCCTGTCGTCCCAGTGCCACGTGGCACGTGCCGCGCACCGAACGCGCACCGGGCATTACGGTAGGCAGCCGCCCCTACCAGCTCCCACACACAGTCCCGCCAAGCACGTACTTCATGTCCCATTCGCCCCCAAGCTTTGCTCAACAACTGCGCTCTAAGTTGTACATTGTCGTGCATCTCCACTACAAGTAGTCCCTCATCTCGAGCAGCTCCTCCGCCAGCTCCGTGCGCTCCACGTTCATGCAGCACGTGGCAACCGACGTGAACTGCATGCATGGGAGGCGGGTAATGTGAGGCCTGACACGTGCTGTCAGCCCAGGCCTAGGATATAGCGTCAGGGTTAGACAACAAGGGCGGGAGGCAATATCAGGCTTGTGTGCATGAGGGAGAGGCTCATACAGGTCGTGGCCTTGATGCCTGCAGCATGCCGTGGGTTTAAGGCGCTTCCTTGTATCAGTTGCGTCGAGCTTCGCATCCAAGAAGCAGTTAGCAGGCTGGCCTTGGCCGCACCATGCTTTCCCCTAGGCAGGGTCCTGCCAGCACCCACCGTCCTGCCCTCCACCTGTAGCACCTCTGACCGCATCATGCGCGTGATGAGCGCATGCGCCTCGTCGATGCTGCCTGCATGGTTGACGTGAGGGAATAAGAGCTTGAAGCACATTAAGATGCATCAGCGCCGCGAAGCGCGTGTGCCTGGTGTGCAGGACAACCGGTCCACACTGGCCACCTGGTGCGTGTGTTGAGTGATGCGGTACAACCTGCCTCTCCCCCGTCCTTGACCAAGCCCTTTGCCCAGTCCTACTGTCCCAGGTGCCCACCTTGACGTGCCAACGCGCGTGCTACGAGGTTGTATGCCGAGCTGAGGTGTCCCTGCTGCTGACCGCCAGCCGAGGCCAGCTCGTCTAACAGGACAGCAGCACGGCTTGCACCCTCGTGGCTGCCCGCAAGGCACTCCACCAGCGCAGTTGTCACTGCCGCGCTGGGGGCGTCGAGCTTGCGATACAAGTCCTCTGCGCGCTTCAACTGTCCACCGTTCGCGTAGCTGACAATGGCAGCCTCGAGCGCTGCGGGAGGCAGCTCGAGCTTCAGGACGTTTACTTCCGTCATAAGCTCAAGCGTTCTCGTCCAGTCGCCGTCATGCGACAAGAGAGCTTCTGTATACTCATCTGCGTCCAATTGCAGCGGGGCAGCGCTGCGTAAAACAAGGAGACAAGGAAGCGCAAGTGCATTTCTTTCTAGAAGGCCACCATTGAGCGGTGCTTGCGGGTTGCTTAGCTATATTGTGCGTACTTGTCCTACCAACAGAGCTTCTAGTCACGAGTCGGTGGCTGCGGCTTTGTCGCGACACAGCGCGAGCAGGGCAGTTGCTCCGAGCAGCAGCACGCACGCTGCGCAAGGAGCAGGGCCTGAACGTTGCCCGCATGGTGAGTGTTTAACGCTTCTGCAGACAGCAATTGCAGATGTCCTGAGGGCAGGGGCACGTTTAACCGCACACCAAGGCGCGTACACCAAGAAGCTCCCCTGCCGTACATCGTCCCGCATGTCCCGCAAGTGCCGGGATCCCCATTGAGCAGTGACCTTGCACCACTCAACACCGTCCTCGCAACAAATGCTCCTGCCACACAACCCTGGCCTCCATTCGGTAATATACAGATACCCATGCACCATGCGCAAGCATTGCAACCCCGCTGGCAAGCCCCTCAACGAAGCGCAACAAACACCACCCACCGCCACGCAACACCCGGGAACTGGGCCTCAATCCAAAGGCCATCCACCCCGAGGGCATTCCTTGGCATGCAACAATTGTCCTCGCCGCCAACCACGCCACCTCCACGTGGTCCGGCCACATACACTAGCACCTCAGCATTCTCACGCTCTGTGCTCTCCGGTCCAGCGCATCGCCTTCTCCTGTCCAGCCCCAGCCCCAGCCCCAGCCCCAGCCCCAGCCCCAGCCCCAGCCCCAGCCCCCCTGCGCGGCCCTCACTGCAGGTCCCTGCTGGTCTTGTGCCTCCTCCGCGGCTGCAGCAGCACCAGCGCCAGCACCACGGCCAGGGCCAGGTTGAGCGCCAGGCTCACCTTGCTCTCCGTGGCGGCCAGCCACACGCCGGGGCTGCACGGCACCACCACGCCCCCCCGCCCGCCCCCGCCTCCGCCGGCGCCGCCACCGTCCAGGGCGGAGCGGCGTGCCAAGGCTTCGCTCCCTGCGTCTGCTGCTGCCCCCGCATGCCCGTCCTTGGAGCACTGCACCTCGTCAAGCTGCTTCTGCAGCGTGCTCAGCTGCAAGCGGGAAGACCATAAGAGATACAGTACGGAAGTCGTTGCAGTGTTTGAGTCGTTGAAGGCTCCAACCGGCAGAATTGTGCGGAAGTAAATACGTCCCGGGGTTCAAGGTGCGGTAAGCGTGGAAGCGCACCGTGCTACCCGAACTTGCCGACACCCCGCGCACGTGTAGTCCTATCGCGCATCAAGCCCTTCGCAGCCCCCAGGGCCCAGGCCACAGCCGCCCGTGTACCACCCCAAGGCACATCCTCATCCCATCCTCATCCTCATCACCTGCCGCATCCCCATCCCACGCACCTCCCGGTCCCGCTTCTTGACCTCGTTGTGCAGCCGCTGCACCTCGCTCTCCAGCTCCTTGGCACGCACGAAGTGCCCCTGCCCGTCCTTGCCGCCTTTCTTCCGGCCGCCCGCCGCCTTGCCCCCGGCCTCCTCCACGTCCTCTGAGGGCGCAGCGTTGATCTTGAGGGCTGTCGCTGCTGCCCGGATGGAGTTGGCCAGCGCCCGCGGCCCCACGTCCAGCTGGCCCTCCAGCTGTGCGGCCTCGTCGGGCTCCAGCCACCTGGGGGGGGGGGGGGGGGGACAGGCCGCAGGGAGTAGGAAGGGGGGGGTTGGACCAAGGAAGCAGTTGTACACATGTGCTCTACCATAGGCGCAAGATGCCTTTGCAAGGGAGGCTGCTTGGACGAAACGGTCGAGCGCACGGGATGGTCTAATGGACCATGGCCAGGTTTGCGGCATGGCCACCGCATGGCGTTCAGGAGAATGTTGGGGTTGGCGTACTGGGCGGCAGCTGTGGGGCATCGTGCTGTGGCACCAGGGCGTGCCGACGCACGGGAGCAGAGGCCCTGCCTGCAGCGTGCGGGGCACAGCTGCAGCCGAGGACTAGAGGCGGACCCCACGACAACCCAGGCCTGCCCACCTGAGCGTTACCAGCCTGCCCTCGTGCGGCTCCACCTTGAGCGCCGTGAAGCGCGTGGTGAAGATGCCCACGTCCTCCTCAAGCCACAGGTCGCGGACCTGGGCAGGGAGTGGGGCGTGGGAGCAGGACAGTGGGTAAACCCAATGGGGCGCTGGCACATGGCACTTCACATGCAGCAGTCGAATCTTTTGAAGTACGACAGTGCGCGAAGTCCACCTTTTTGTGCTGTCCCGTTTGGCCCGAAAGTAGCCGCCCCAGCATGCTTTCATGTGCAAGTGCAGCAGGTGTCAGGCTGAATGCATGGTTGGGAGGAACATGCCTTCGAGCCACAAGAGCGCCCCATGCCTCACCAGAGCGGTTGCCTTGGGCCCAGGGGGGTCGATGGGGTGCGGGCAGCCCTCAGGGCAGCTGAAGGGGCACATATCCAGCATGAAGCCTGCACGGGGTGACAGGACGACTCAGCTTGCACCGGCCGACGCAGACGCCCGCAGAAGTGTGCATTATTGGGTGCTGGAGACCTAGCGGCGGCCGGGCCCCGCTGCAACGCCTTCGTCTGAATGGTCGTGCGCTCAACGTGTGAGCAGGCAGGCACCCACCCGCGTTCTTGGTGCACTCCCCCGCCTGCGCCCACTTGGGGCACTCGTTGCTCTTGTCCTTGCACACGGGGTCGGTGTTGGGCACGTCGCGAGCCCACTTCTTGGCCTCCTCGGGCATGTCGCGGCTGCGTGGCAGGTGACCATAAGGCGACGGGGAAGTATTAGAATCTCATGAAGGCAGCGCCACCTGGGAATGAAAGCACCGAGAGACAGACAAGTGCGTCCCAAGGCAATACGCTAATGCCACTGTGCAACAGCTGCCCTGAAGCCGCCCCCGCCATTTGTGCTGTCCCTGTCCCCGCACCCACGCGAACTCCGTGGTCACGTCCACCGTCTCCTCCCCCAGGTTGACCAGCAGCACCGCCGTCCGGCCGTCCGCCAGCGGCTTAACCCACACCTCCACGCCGCCCTCGGACCCGGACCCGGAGGGCCACACCGGCCGGCCCTGCGCGCCAAGCGGGTCCTGGTTCACAGCCACCACCTCGCGGGCCAGCAGCGTCTGGGGGAAGGAGAGGCACGAACGGGGGAGCGGCAAGCTTAACTGCCAAATGAGTCCTGTCGCAACAGGGCAGGGCCCCGAGGCGCCGAGCACTGATCAATCACACGTCCTGAGGTACGGACCGAAGGCCTGCGTTGTCAGCAAGGAGCCCTGTGGCCTATCATTCATTGATGCCACAGCCCAGTCGGACGAGCCTAGAGCAGGTTGTGGTGTTACCTGCAGCGTGTGCTTGGTCATGTGGCGCGGGTCGTTGCCCAGGATGAGCGGCGCCGCCATCATGCACCAGAACGAGAAGTGCGTGCGCTGCTCCGTCTTGGTCAGCCCGCCCACCTTGCCCCACCTGCGGGCGCCACGCCCGGAACACGGCAAGCATTGCACGCACGTGTCATACGGCAATGCTACCCAGCACAGGCTTCACCCCATCACCGGCTGTAAGCCCCAATGTCATACAGGCCGCTCGTTTTAGCCCCACTGGGACCCGCAGTACCGTAACAGGTGCGAAGGCATGCCCCTGCCCAACTCGGCGCTGCCGGAGCCCTCCCGCCTCCCCCACCTGTCCCTGCTGATGTACATGCCTGGCTTGCAGCCGCGCACGTGCTCGGGGCAGTCCTGCACGATGCCGTAGGGGTACATGCCGTCCAGCCCCACCACCAGCATGTCGGGGTCGTTGAAGGAGCCGGGGCCGGCGTGCTGGTGCAGGCCCTGGCAGGGTGCAGAGGAGAGGTAAAGAAAGAGGAGGGAGGAGTGTGGCTTAAGGTATACCGGCATGGCCCATGGTGTAACGGCGGTTGGTCGGGTGGGCGGGATTGTGCATGGAGCTCCTCGACGTGGTATTGTAGCCCCTAGGGGAGGCCATGATGGAGCCTGGTGAAGGCGTTTACGCGGCAAGCGGGTTTGGTCGGGGCGGCAGGTTGCAGGGTACCTTGGTACGGTGTACTGTGCGATGTAAGCGAGGCAGTTGGGTCGCGCCTCCCTCATGGATCGCCCACCATGGCCGCCCTTGCTGCCCACCTGCGTCTGCCGCACCGCCCCCAGCACGGACTGCAGGAAGGAGGGCAGCTTGAGCTTCTTGGCCGACGCCTGGTCCCACACCGCGAACAGGTCGATGCCCGTGCGCCACGAGTTGCCAACCTGGGTGTGACGGTGACGGTGGCGCAAAAAGGATCGTAATGCTGAGACCGCACGGGGGCAGAGCACGAGCAGCAGTGCCCAGGGCAACTTGGCACCTTCGCTCTGCGCGTTTTCCCTCCTGCAGACTCCACTGGAGGCAATGGATGCCCTGCCCGCCACCCCGTGGCTCTTTCCGCCCGCCTAGGAGACAAGTTGCCTGCTGCGTTGCCCACCTGTTTGCCCCATAGCCACGGCTGCCCCGCGCCCCATGAGCACAGGCTGAACAGGATGGGCCGCCCGGTGGCCGCCAGCGCGTCACGCATGCGCGCGTAGGTGGTCTGCGTGCTCTCCGTGATGCCGTCCATGGCGCAATAGTCGAACTTGAGGTAGTCAACGCCCCACTCGGCGTACGTCTGGGCATCCTGCGGGTCGTGGGCCATCGCGGCGGCGGCGGCCAAGGCGAGGGCGAGGAGGCACGGAAGCATGTCCGCAGTAAGGGCCTCGGAGGTGGCATGGGTCAGTCCTGGGCGGTGCAGGCAGGCACACGGCCTTACTATGGGGGCGGTAGGCAGAGTCCTTTGCTGATCAGTAACACGCCTCGGACCCCCAGTCGGCCGGCGCACTAGCTCTTTGTGGGTCCAGGCCCGAGCAGCGCCCTCACACGGGCTTGTGCAACACAATGCTAGTGCTGCCAGCGACATGCGCCGCATGCCCATGCCGTACCCACCAGCTTCTCGTAGCCCCAGCTGCCGGGGTAGCCCTCGCAGGTGTGGTTGCCTGTGTCGCTGTACACCCCGAACTTGAGGCCCTTAGAGTGGATGTAGTCACCCAGGGCCTGGTGCAGGGGCGTGCATGCAGGGGCGGCGGGGGCTGTGTCAGGGTGCTGCATGTGGACGCAGCCGCGGGCGGGCCTCCTGAGAGCAACAGATGCAGAACCACTGGCCTGCTTTGATGCCAAATGTGGGCTGCAGCCCTTCCCTCCCCCACCTTCATGCCGCTTGGAAACTTGTTGGCGAAGGGTATGATGCGACCCGTCTGTGGGTCGCGCTTCTCCTGCCAGCAGTCGTCTGTGAGCAAAAAAGCATCCAAGCGCACGAGGGGGGTCCGGGTTTGCACTCCTCCAGTCTGGAGTGGCAGCTACAAGCCACCCGCTCCGCACGCATCCCCGACGCCTAGTGTGTAGTGTGCCGTACAGGTTGCAAGGTTCGCGTCGCACGCTGCGCCCCTCCCCAAGTTCGGACATTCCATAATTTGGGACATTCCACGTTTGAGGCAATTGAACCCGTGCTAAGCTTCGCACGCCCTCAGCACACGCCAGCCGTCCCCCGGGCCCCCACCTATGTTCACGTAGGTGTACCCAGCGTCCCGCAGCCCTGAATCCACAATGGCATCCACCACCTCGCGGATGGTGGTCTCATTTATGTCACACCGAAAGTAATTCCTGTTGGGATTGTGCGGTAGGCGTTGCAGAAGGGCTGCGTGGGAGGGGGTGTGTGAGGCAGCCAACCACATAACGCATGCTGAGGAACCGCGTAGCGCAGGGCGCGGGCCTGCAGCAATGAAGGTTAAGGGTCCCATTCAAGAGTGGGGCCATGCTGCTGCACCGGTACCAAAGGGGTACGATAATTGGGCTGTGTTGAACAGCACTCCTCTGACGGCGGCCAGACTTGTTCCCATTCACGTGCCCACACCGCATGGATCGGTAACAGAAGTCTTATTGCAACCTTCCCACAACAATCCGTATGCGTGCTGTCCTGACGCAACATGCGCTGCTGTGTTGGGTATGGTGGCGGGTCGCCGCCCGGTTTGGTGGGACCGGACGGGAGTGGCAGTGGCGCACACACGGCGAGCCCAAGCAACGCTCACCAGCTGTTCCACCCCATAGCAGGGGTCCTCCCAACGCCATTATCAAGGGCCAGTGAGCTTCGCAAAAGTCCGACGCCGCACGCCAGGAGCACCAGCTGCCATGTCCATGACCGTGGCCTGACAACTTCCAAAGCCGTTCCAGGTGGGCAGGGACACTGCCTTGAGGCACTCCTGGACGCGTCTGCGCTGACGCGCGCCATCGGTATTATCCTATATTCAATTACCAACTTCCTTTTTAAGCATTCATATGTGTGTAGCCCCCTGCTGGCAGGTTTGCGCGAAGCTATGCTACCGATCTTCAAGCCAGGACAGCCCGGCGTAGGCAAATCTAATGCGGCCAGATAGGGGAAAACGTTACGAGTAAATCTAGGCTAAGCTGCCTAGCTGCCTTGACCGGGCTTGTGCTTACTGCGTTCCGGAGCCAGGCGGTTGAAGCCGTGCAACAGTCCTTGCAGAGCGAACTACAACCTTGTGCACGCAAGGCGAGCACAAAGAAGGTGAAGCCGTTCGGAGGAGGTATGAGGTCAACTGCCCTGTGCACAACGCATGTACGCATCCAGCGAGGCGACTGCAACGAGCAAGTGTCCTATGTGTCGTACACTAGGCTTCACAGCGTCACAACGTCAGCGTAGCAAAGGACACAGTTACGGAGCCTCGCAGCCTACGAGTCCGAAAATTTCGCCTCCAAACTACTGCTATGCAGCACAATTGAAGCCACATGGGCGCCCCGCTGGGTTCCAGGTGCTGCTGTCGCCAACTCCTCAGCAGAAAGCCACCTGCAGCCATGCAAGCAGTAGCAGCCACGCACCAGGTCACCATGTGCTCCTATCCGATCCAAGTCGTCGGACTGAGCGCACCAACTCCACCCTGAACCAAGGCACACGTCAGGGCAACTGACCCAACAGCCTCCCTGTGTGTGTGTGTCCCTCCCCTGCCCACCTGAGCGTGACCATCCTGCCCTCGTGCGGCTCCACCTTGAGCGCCGTGAAGCGCGTGGTGAAGATGCCCACGTCCTCCTCAAGCCACAGGTCGCGGACCTGGGCAGCGAGGGGGGAAGGGTGTCGGAACGTGGTGGACGGGTCGCATATCAACATGCATAAGACAGCCAGCAGCACTGCAGACTGGCATAACAGGTAGGCGGTCATGTAGCTGTACAAGTGCAAGCAAGCGCTCCACAACAACGCCGTACCACGGGTCAGCAGTTCAGCACGTAAATGGTCCGTTGACAGGGAGCTAGAGTCACCAGGCTACAATGTGGTGATCCATATCGTGTCGAAAGCCTAATTTCGACTCGCCCCTTAGCGAGCCCCCACCCCTTACCAGAGCGGTAGGCGGCGGGGGTGGGTCAGTGCCGCCGCCGAGGTGCGCCCACGCCGCGGTGCGCTGGGGCACGTCGCGCCTAGGGGCGCAGGAGGCGAGGGAGACCGTCAAGCGGTATCGGGATAAAACACAAGTGGCTAGGAGCATGTCAAAGCAAAGTCGTCAGCCACAACGTACAAGGCGCGTGGGTTACAGCATATGGGGCACTGGCCAAAACCTTGCCGTACGTTGCGCAGCAATCCCACGTCCGACACGCATACGGCGGGAGCTGTGCTTTCTTGCCCGTCCGCGCAGCCAGGTTCCCCCGCTTGCCCCTTTCCCCGCACCCACGCGAACTCCGTGGTCACGTCCACCGTCTCCTCCCCTAGGTTGACCAGCAGCACCGCCGTCCGGCCGTCCGCCAGCGGCTTAACCCACACCTCCACGCCACCCTCGGACCCGGAACCGGAGGGCCACACGGGCCGGCCCTGCGCGCCCAGCGGGTCCTGGTTCACAGCCACCACCTCGCGGGCCAGCAGCGTCTGGGGGCCAGCATGGGAAGAGGCACGAACGGGAGGCGGCCAGAGAAAGGACGGGAAGGGATCAGGCATGTCCCCTTATTGCATGGTGCTTGTCGGGAACAGCTTGGCAGGAGAGGTTCGTGCATCTCTGCTCACCTTCCTGGTGTGTTCCGTCATGTGGCGCGGGTCGTTGCGCCGCCATCATGCACCAGAACGAGAAGTGCGTGCGCTGCTCCACCTCCGTGAGGCCAACGTAGTTGCTGCCCCTCCTGCGCTCGCGGTGCCGTGGCAAGGGGCACAAGAAGGCTCAACAGCAATGGAAGGGATATGTAGCGAATGGCACGGCAACAGGCTGGACCCACGGGCAGGGCCTGCAATCACGCCCCTGAGTGCTGCGAAATCGGCAGCTCTACAGAAGATTCCTGGCCTAGCTGATGTTGTAGCCTTGCTGGTTTTGCCCATCCGAAGTACGCCGTGCACCTCCAGTCTCATGCCCCCACCCACCAGCCCTCGAGCCCAAGGACCAGCATGTCGGGGTCGTTGAAGCCCCCTGGGCCGGCGTACGGGTACAGGCCCTGCCAGGGTGCCGGGTGCCGGGTGGGCGGTGCCGGGTGATGATGCAGGCACGGGTCAGCAGGTACATTGAGCGCCAGGACCTGGAGAAAGCACTGGCCTTCACTTGGCAAAGTGTCTGTAATGTGCCGGTTTCTCAATCCTCGTCATGTCACGTAGGTCAGTAGGGTTGCGCGCAATGCTCCCTGCCCGGTGCCAAGCGGACTCTGTGCTCAATGGAGACGTGCAAATACCGTGGGGACTATCACGCGTTGCACGCTGCCTCCAGCCGCACCTGGTTTATGCGCACGGCGCCCATGACTGACAGCAGGTAGTCCGGTAGGCCCGCCTCGTGGGCGCGGGCCGCGTCCCACGCCGGGCCCAGGTCCGCGCCCACGCGCCACGAGTTGCCCACCTGAAGCCACCACGTGCATGAAAGTGGTGTAACTCAACCCGCTGCCGCAGGAAGCTGATGCCGCGGCGTGAACCCAGCGTAGCGCGACTTCAACATGTGTGTTGCGGGTCTGCACGCGTAGCTGCGTTATACCAACGCGTCACACCTGCTTGCCCCACAGCCAGGGCTCGCCCACACCCCATGAGCACAGGCTGAACAGGATGGGCCGCCCCGTAGCCGCCAGCGCGTCACGCATGCGCGCATAGGTGGTCTGCGTGCTCTCGTGCACGCCGTCCATTCCACAATAGTCCAACTTGAGGTAGTCAACGCCCCACTCGGCGTACGTCTGGGCGTCCTGCCGGCGCAATGCGGGCATGTGCCATGGAGCTGTTGAGTCAGTCCAGACCCAGTAGAAGTGCTTGCCAGCCTGGCTGCAGAAGCTTCCAGGGTAAAGTTATGACAATGACATGGATGAGGGAGAGCCCCATACCTACCAGGTTCTCGTGTCCCCAGCTTCCCGGGTAGCCCGCGCACGTGTGGTTGCTGGTGTCGCTGTAGATGCCGAACTTGAGCCCCTTGGAGTGGATGTAGTCGCCAAGGGCCTGACAGCGCCACAGAAACATTTGGGCGACGGTATGTGAACTGCAAGACCGCACGCTCGTAAGGCAGCTTCACGAGGTGGAAAGCATGCTGCACGCAGGTGCTCGACCCCAACACACGGTTCATGCACCTGGGGATTCACCTATGAGCAACGCAGCGCTCCGGCTGGGGTATGAGCACTTGTGAACCGGTATAGCTCACCTTCATGCCGCTCGGGAACCTGCTGGCCACTGGGATGATGCGTCCCGACTTGGGGTCCCGCCTCTCAGCCCAGCAGTCGTCTGGGGACGTGGGGGTGGGGAGCCACGGTGTGTCGGCACATGACATGGCCGGCTGCTCAATCGACACAGGCATTGCGTAGGTGCAAACTTTAGTAGCGATTGGGGCCCATTAGCGTGAACAGGCTACGCTTCTCAGGACGCATCCAGTCTTGCCTGTGCCTACGGTATGTATGGAGAGGCAAGGGGCACGGACAGGGGTGCATGCCAGGCCACTCGTTTCAAGAGTGGCCATGGCTCAGGGGTTCAAGAGTGGCCATGGCTCAGGGAGCTGCAATGACAGGAAGGCACCCCCACCTATGTTAACGTAGATGTAGCCTGCGTCCCGCAGCCCAGACTTCACGATGGCATCAGCCACTTCCCTGACTATAGTCTCGTTGATGTTGCATTCAAAGTAGTTCCTGGAGGGTTGCATGCGGGGTTGGGGCGGCAGGGTGACGTGCGTGTTGGGAGTGTGCTCCGGGCGGGCGCGGGATGGGCATGCAATGGGACGCGTGACAGCCACGAGCATGACTGTCAGAAGGCGAAGGTACTCTCATTGCATAGTTTGCAAGAGCTGCGTCGTGCTGGGCAGGCAGCGCGTGCTGGCCCTTGTTGGCACTCCGCCGCGTCACAGGGCTGCGCTCGGGATGGGCCATGCGGCCTAGCTGCAGCGTCGAACAGACATAGGAAGCAAATGGGAGCACCCTGACGGCCAGGAAATTTGTCCGCATTCCCCTACCAGCTGTTCCAACCCATGGCGGGAGTCCGCCCCACACCGTTGTCCAGGGCACCCGTGCGCACAAGAAGGCAGAGCGTCCAGGAGAGGAGCAGCAGGGCAGAGGTGGGCGACCGCTGCCCAGGGGCCTTGCCCCAAACACATGCTTTCTTGCAGGCCATGAAGCTATGTAGAACCTACGCGTCCAGTTGAACCCACACAAGGCTGCCTACTGCTCTCCGGAACGGCTCTGTTGAGGGCTGTCGGAGGAGGGTCGCACCCCGACAGAGGCCCCGAGTGCCGCACACGAAGGAACACCTGGGCCCTTCAATTATGTTTAATGCGTTTCTTGCGTCGAAATAACCGCTCACTGCGTGCACCGAAAGATCCGGACTCCCGCGCATGAAGCCGGATTGCAGTTGGTGCCGCTTAGGGTGCTGCAACAGTCGACAAAGCCCTTTACACTTCAGAGGCTGGCCCGCATCCCATACCCATGTGATCCTGGCATATCTATATTTAGGTTTTACGTGATCACCCTAAACTGTGACCAAGAGTGCAACACGAGAGAAGCGTTTCTGGCCCGTTCGCGGCGTCCTCCTCAAAGGGGCGCACAGCGAGTCCGCAACTACCAATACTGTATGGGGCTGCAATAGATCATGTCAAGGCCTGTCGCACATCGATAGAATGGAGCGGCGAAAGGCACGCCAGAGGCTTGGCCTCATCGCTACTTCGCTACTACTGTTTGCTGTACTATCTTTAGGTAACCAAGGGCTAGGTTTGTTGCTACGACCTGGTGAGGCTGGAAGCAGCGACCCACTTGTAGAGCTTTGTACCCCTGCCATGCAGGCCAAGACGGAGAGTGGCAGGCGCAGGACGCATACCATCAGGTAATTTACTTTGTGTTGTAAAGCTCTGGCCCTTATAGGCGTTCACGCACAAGCTGGCTTGCAGATCGCCGCTCCCGACTGGTACCCCTGACACTCCCCGTTCGTCCCTGCAGCAGTACGCAAACCAGCGCGAACAGGACTTCCCGCAGGCCCATACTTCCAGCCACTACCAGACGGAGGGGCAGCAGGCTCAGGCTTGGGATGCTTCCTTGGGTCAAAGTGACCACCAAGGGGCAGCGTACGACACCCTTGGGCAGCAGCAACTCAGAACCCCGTCTCCCGAACCCTCGGCACCTGCCCATGACCTGGGTTCCGGTGCTTCCTGGCAACAGGAAGCGCATAACTTGCAGCCCGGTTCCTCGCCTGAGGTGCAAGCAGACATTAGCCACACCCAGGACAGCGCATCACTTGCAGTAGACACAGCACAGCCGGAGGCAGACGAGAGTGACCAGTGGTACGAGGAGTATGAGCAGCAGCAGCAGCGGGGAGGTGCTCCGGAGCTGCACTATGAGCAGCACTTTGACGACCTGCCGGGGATGGAGGTGCACTTCGACCCACATTACGTGGAAGATGACCAGCTGACGGACATGCGCTACGGGGAGGTGCGGCAGAAGGTGGTGGACGGGGAGGTGTTGTACTACGCCGCATACGGAGAGGACTACGAGCAGGAGGCCATGGCAGCAGCAGCAGCACCAGCACCAGCAGCAGCTACAACGGCAGGTTCAGGAGCGCCGGCAGCTCCTCAAGTTGGCGGAGAGGCTGGCGTTTCTGTTCGGGCTGGGGGCGAGGGCACCGGCGTTGGCCTGTCCGCACAACATCAGGTGCCGCCCTCGTTCCTGGACGAGGCAGAGCGGGAGCTGTACACGCTGGATGCGGAGACCGGCCACCCTGCGCAGCAGCCTCAAGCACAGGCGGTGGAGCAGCCGCCCCCGACGCTGACGCATGAGCAGCAGCAGCCGCATTATCTGCAGGATTTCGCGGGTGACCAGGTTGACGAGCTGCAGCAGCACTACCTCTTCCAGCAGCAGCTGCCGTACCAGGATGGCCACGTGCACGCTGGGCATAGCCAATGGCAACACGAGCAGCAGCAGCTGCAGCAGCAGCAGGCCATGGACGGCCAGCCGCAGGACGGCGCGTGGGGCGAGTGCTCTGGCCTGGGCGGCAGCTGTGCAAACCCTGCCGTTGCCGCAGAGTCCAGCAGCCGGGAGTCGCCGGAAGCTGCCGACCCGGGGAACGCCTGGACGCAGCCGCAGGAGGAGGACCAACAGCAGGAGCTGTATGACCAGCACGCTCAGTACCAGGGGCAGCTGGACTACCAGCAGCAACAACAGTACCTGCAGCACGAGCAGCACCAGCACCTAGCGGAGCTCCATGGGCAGCATGCGGAGCTTGGAGCGGGGCAGGCGCATGAGCAAGGGGCGGCTGGCGGCTGGGAGCGTGATGGGCAGCAGGCTGGAGCTGGGGCTGAGCAACAGGCCCCGGCGGAGGCCATCGCTCACCAGGAGACCGAACAGCTGGAATGGGCGACTCATGTGGACACGTTTGCAGCCGACCCACCGCAGGCGCATGTCGACTTGGGTCAAGACCAGGCACAGGCGGAGTCAGTTATTGCTCATGAGGCCGCTGGGCGGGAGACGCAAGAGTACCAGGGCGCTTGGGAGGGACAGGACGTTCACACAGCACCGGACCCACAGCAGGTGTATACCGAATGGGGTCAGCCAACCGACACGGTGACTGTAACGGCATCGGAGCAGCAGGGGCAGTATCTTGTAGACGACTCACAGCAGGCGACGGCCGAATGGGGTTCATTGCAAAGCCAGCAGCAGGACCAGGCGTGGGAGCAGGAGCAGGAGCAGGAGCAGGAGCAGGAGCAGGAGCAGGAGCAGGAGCAG